>Ga0233437_1000263_pt1 | contig 127067 bp, 111 predicted proteins | sample SI_122_August201_FD_182714 | JGI IMG/M metagenome (GOLD analysis project Ga0233437, IMG submission 182714) | Seawater microbial communities from Saanich Inlet, British Columbia, Canada - SI_122_August2016_200_MG | ecosystem: Environmental > Aquatic > Marine > Inlet | place: Canada: British... | reverse complement strand
CGCTACCCCTCTGCCCAATTCTGAAAAAGATAATGACGATACGGACCTTGAGCGGAGGTGAGCCATGGCCGGAAAGGAACCCATAAACAGTGGAGTGGAGGCCATGGCCCACCGCAGCGCTGGTACATCAGCGATAATCGTTTGGGCGATGAGTACAAGTTTCATTTTCATTAACCCATTCCGCTTTGGAAAACCGATTGCTGTATCTATCTGGACCATCAGCGGCGGACACTACGCTACGGCCTTGATCTGAGGTTTAACATGATTTCCCTCACTGTCATAGTCTGCCAACCGCCTTGGGCCGTGAAAGACGGCCAGGTGATCATCCGGGTAGCGGTGTACCCGAACTTTGACCTTGACGTAGTTCATTCGATAGGCGTTAGCAGGGATCTGTAGCTTTATGCCTTCAAAGGACACGCAGTTATCCTTGCCAACGACTCGTTGGTAATGCTCACAGAGGATGTCGCTGACATCTTGGCCGATCAAGCCGACAAAGACAGAGCCTGGTTGTGCGGCCGACTGCATGAACTCTTGATTGAAGGCGGGCATGTAGACATCCTCCAGGTATCCATTGGCGCTTTTGATGTCTGAAATACCGGCTGCGGCCAGCTCTTTGGGAAGACGACCCTGGTGGGTGCCAAAAGCCCGCTCAGAGCGGCCTCTTGCCTCGGGCGAGTATGCCGGGATCATCTCGATACCCAGTTGATGCATTGCCCGTCCAAACTGTGTCAGATGATCCTTGTCGACCTTTCCGCCCGCCTCACCCGTATACCAGTAATGACTGCCTCGATCCGTGTACAACGAACAAAACAACCCCTTTTGTTCGATGACCTGCTTGACCCCTAAAAAACTGGATGCGGTGCCTTCCTCGTCGACGAAAAACATCGAGTAGTGCTCGTTTGTCGCATCGTCCATAGTGACAATCAAGTCCCAGTATTGGCCGTCAACCCACTGGTGCGTGCTGCCGTCCTGGTGGAGCATCATACCTGCCATCGGCGCCGGCGGTCGTCTCTTGCGATGCTTGCCCTTTCCCTTGAGCCTTTTTACCAACCCGGCTTTTTGCAGCGTGTTCTTTATCCAGCTGTAGCTGCGGCCGCCCCCGTGCATGCGTTTGTAAAAACTGTAAAAATGCTTGACGTTCCAACCCTGGTATCGGTCTCTATAAAGGCTTTCAATCCGTATCACTTCATCCACTGGCGCCCGACGGTGCGAGACCTGCACCAACCGCTTGTCCAGCAAACCCTCCATCCCCTCTTCGTGGTAGCGGTTGATGTAGCGCCGAAACGTCCTTTCGTGTACTCCCAACAATCGTGCTGCCTCCTCCTGAGTCAAACGACTCTCACTCCAACCAAAATACGCCTCTTCAAATCTCATCATCCGAGTCTCCTGTAACCACTGCGTCCGATTCATCTGGTCTCCTCCTGGATGACCTTCTTAAACCGGACACATTACGTGCTACAAACCCGGACAGTTTATTTGTTCTTAACATTATAACGATATCTATTTGATAGATTGATTGTATTGATGATACCATTGGCATGCTTGAATGTGACGGGATTCCACCATAATGCAAGAATCATTGAAATTACGGCACTGCGGTATTTCACCATAGAAGTAATATGATCGACCACAAGATATTGTTGTGTCGATTGTACGGTTTGTTTCCAGATAATGGCAAGCATTGTTGCCGTCCCTCTAAACAAAGAATCAGTATTGGATAATATAAAATAGTGATTTATTAACTTTAGGAAATAGAGGAGTAAACTTATTATGGCCTTCCAACCACCAATTTCAATTTTTGAGGCGATCCAAAATATAGACGATCGAAAATATTTGCTGCCAGCAATACAAAGAGATTTTACCTGGTGGGAAGACCAAATCAGATGGTTGTTCGATTCTCTTATGCAGGGCTATCCGATTAACAGTCTGCTTTTGTGGGAAGTCGAAGGCGATACAAAGGGAAAGTTCAAATTTTATGAAATACTAAGGGACTATGTAGAGCGTCACAGGAATCACAACGAGGATGAGTTTCAAACAAAGGGTAGGGATAGATTTTTTGGAATATTGGACGGCCAACAAAGGCTAACTTCTATGTATATTGGATTAAAAGGAACTTTTGCATGGCATAAATACTATGCCTCTTGGACATACAGCGAAGAAAGTTTTCCACGCCGAAGATTATATATATGCATTACAGAAAAGGCTGAAGATGATGATGAAGCTCAAGAGTACTTATTCAGGTTTTTAACAGATTCACAGTATCAAGAACAGAAGGAGAAGTGGTTTCTTGTCGGGGACATTTTAGACATAAGATCAACAAATGACCTAATAAACCTTATTAGGACAAATCCTAAATTAGATACAAACATAGGCAGTACAATTATATCCAGGCTACACGAAGTGGTGCATACTGAAAAACCGATTAACTGCTATGTCGAAAAAAGCCAGGATATCGATAAGGCGTTGAATATTTTTATCAGAATTAATAAAAACGGGACGCCGCTTAATTTCTCGGATCTCGTAATGTCCAATGTTGTTGCGCACTGGGAAGGGGACGCTAAAAAAGCCATAAATGGTTTGGCCGATGAAATTTTTCGAAACCTTGGATTTTATATTACCAAAGACTTTATATTAAAAGCATATTTATATCTATGTTCAGATGATATTCGATTCAAGGTAAACAATTTTACCAAGGACAATGCGCTAGATTTTGAAAAACGTTGGGCGGACATACGCACTTGTGTATTAGCCGCGTTCTCGGTAGCCAAACAGTTTGGATTCTATGATGATACGCTAACATCAAAATTTGCTTTGCTGCCAATCCTATATCATATCTATAAAAATCAATACTTTGAAAAATATGTGAATGAAGTGAGATTCGGCGAAGATAAAAAAAATGTAAAAAAATGGTTACATATTGTCTTGATGAAACAGATTAACATATCTGATACTTTTCTTAGGCATCTAAGAGAACTCCTAAACACACCTAACTTTCCTGTAAAAATTATCATTTCCGGGTTCACAGGAACTAATCAGGATATGAAGGTCGATGATGATTTCATTGAAATTATTTTGAAAACACAAAAAGATCACCCAAGAGCGTTCTCTATCCTCGCTCTTTTGTACCATTATTTAGATTATCGCAACGGCGATTTTCATAAAGATCACCTTCATCCTGCATCGTACTTTACGGATAAATATTTATCCGAGTTCGATATTCCTGATAACGACTTATGGTTCTATAAAGACGCAAATAACTGGAATAGCATATGCAACCTTCAACTGCTTGACTCAAATGAGAATATGTCGAAAAATAATGCTGCATTAAAACAATGGGTTGATTTTCAGGCAGAAAAACTAAAGATCAGCCCGATAGAGTTCTGTAATAAACGTATGATCCCAATGAATATAGATTTCCTAAATTTTAAGGAATTCATTGAGGAGAGAAAACAACTGTTAAAGGAAGCTATTAAAGAGCTAACGCAATTTTAGCAGTAAAGTTTTGGAAAAGGTTGGCTGTTTCTGAGAAAATCCAAAATAACTGCGTACAGAATTCTACCGACACGCTATTTTGAATCAGTGCGGAATGCTGCTATATATCTGGAGTTTGCTGGGAATTTATATCAGCCGAAATCCGAGAACCGGGGAGCGTTTTAAGGTGAATGGTAAGAAACTGCCGTTTTTTAAATGTGGGTAAGAATTGAGGGATCGGGTGGACCATAAATAAATCATTGCCGTGAGGATTCAATATGACAGCTCGGGAAAAAGATTTCAAAATTGGAAGCTTTCATGGGAAATTATTACCAGAAGACCGGAGCAGTGAGGCGAAGCTGAGAAATGATCTTTATCTCGTGGGTATGCTCTGCATCAACATAACCAGGATGGAAATTATTAAAATTCGACTGATTGGTTATGAAATTCCCTTGGGACATAGAGGTGATAGAGTCGATCTTTTAGGTTATGACAAAATTCATAATCCATATTTGATAGAACTGAAAAAAAACAACACCAATGAAGACCTGGACCGGATAATGAAACAGGTGAACCGGTATGAGCGCCAGTTTAACGATATAAAGACAGCCATCCGCGATGAATATCGGATGAAGTTCCACTGGCCAGATTTCGAATTCTCGGGCCAAGTTAAAAAAATAATATTGGCTCATCGGGAATTTTACAAAGATAAATCACCAAAAGATTACGGGGCAGCTGATGTTTACCTTTGTTCATTTGCGGGGTTAAACGATATTTACGGCGCAGATGGCAATGTGATTGTTATTGATAAGCGGGGCTCAAAAGGGTATGTGAGTCTGAAAATAGAAAACAGATAATGCCCACTATGGTGAAGGGTAAGAAACTTTCGTCTTTTTAGCCTGGGGAGGAAGTGCGCTCAAGCCTGAGACAACAAGAGTGCATAGGATGGCTGTCGATCTGTGACCGATTGCCAAAGAGATTAAACAATTGTATAGACTATATCTGTAATCGCACAGAAATTATCAAGAATAATGTCAGCCGGAGTGATGCTATCTGTTCTTAATTTTGACGTATAATGGAGATTCTCACGAAAGGGGGAAAATTTAAAAAATTGACATTTCAGATCTCTGATCAGTCTGTTTCCCTCGAAATATTCATATTGGAAAAAATCCGTAACGACCAATATTCCGGTTTTTTGAAAAATGATGATAATTCATAATTCCAATGAGATCTGAATCCGGCTCTCTGTTTTCCAGAACAATAATCTGTTTATCTTTATAGAAATCACAGAGATCCCTATAAAACGCATAAATTATATTGTGTGCTATCTGTTCCTCTGGTTCTTCTTCGTCGATACTTTTGTCTGCTCTTTTATAAGTAGTTAAGGGAGAATCGAGAAGCACGAATCCTGGGTGTCTATCCTCTTGAGAGACTAAATTCAAAAGACCAATTACAAAGGCTGAGAAGCTGATAGCTCTGTAGCCTTTACCGAAATGAGATCTCGGTTTCCCATCAATTACAATATCTCGATTGTTAGTACTAAAAGTAACTTTCGGATTTTCGATGAAACCCCATCTTTTTAAAATTGATCCTATCTCGGTACAAAGTTTATTCAATTCGTTTTGGAAGTCGGATATTTCATAAGAATCTATTATTCTGTCAAACTCGTTCTGCAACTTACCGATCTCAGCCATAAGGTTTTTACGTTTTTCTGCAACGTTCTTAGATTCGATCAATTCAGATTTTTTTTCCATCAATTCGTCAACAATGCTGTTATATGAATCTATGTTTTTCCCAATCGATGAATCTATTTTTTCATTAGTCCGATCTAATTGAAGTTGTTTTTCTGAGTGTTTTTTCTCCAATATCGCTATATTGTTTCTTTGATCTTCTATCGTAGATCCAAGATCGTGTAATTGCAGATCAAGTTTTTTAATCTCAAAATTTGTACTTTCTGCAATCAATTCATAATTCAAATCCGTTGGATCATCTTTAAACTCTCTCCCGCAAGTTGGGCAATTTAGGATTTCATATTCATTCATAACATGCGCAGCTTCCGCACCAGCAAATAATCTTTCTTTGTCTGATTGATATTTTTTCATTAATAAAATGAATCTGTCAGTTAATGTCCTTTCCTCTCTGATAAGATCCTCTATCTCTCCTATCTCTTTTGATAATTGTTTTCTTTGTTCAGTGTGCTCGCGATTTTGGCTAACTATGGAAAATAGATCTTCTTTTGCCGAGCTAACAGTTTGAACTATTCGTTCAAGTTGCTTATCGATTTCCAAAAAATCAAATTCAGATGAATCAGGATCGGGATAATGTGCTTCTAAAATGTCCTCAATACTTTCAATTTTTCTTTTCAAAATTTCTTTTGAATGTTTTCGTCCTTTGATTTTTGTAATTTCTGCATCATCTATTCCAGTTAACAATGTTTTTAATAAAGACAATTCCAATGTCGTCTCAGTATGTTGTCCTTTACCCAAAGGTGAGTGTTCAGCCAAAATCCGATGTTCATCTATAACAAAAATATTTTCCAGGATTCTTAATGTTAGGCTTGAATGTGTGAAAGTCTTTATTCCTTTTGCTATAATTTTATCATTAAGATTAATCTTTTTTAGGAAGAAATCTGATAAGTTATTTTTTCCTTTATGAGATGGTTTTAAAGTATTAGTGACTTTTCCATCTCCGATTTCTACAACAACATCCGACTTTTCAGAAAGCTCTCTCTTTAGAATAAACCTCCCACCGTTGTCGTCTTTGAAGCTGACCTCTAAATTCGTGTACCCCTTCGATTCTTTGATAGCCTTTGGAGGTTTCTTGCTTCCTAAAATAAACTGAATGCATTTTGTAATATATGATTTGCCAGTATCTGAAGCACCAGCAATTACATTCAGCCCTTTATCGAAACTAAGCTCTGCCGTCTCTTTGCCTTGTCCTTTTACCTGGATTTTTTCAACAATCATTGCTTTAACTTTTCTGATAAGTACATGAGTGCATTTTGGCTAATGTTAGAATAATTTTCCTTTATCCAAGCTAATCTTATCCATGCCTTTTTATAGTAGTTCGACTTTAAACAACTAATAAAATGAATTGTATCCGCATTTGAAGAATAAAAATACCCATTACTTTCAATATCAATGTTCACCAATCCACGCTTGATTAGAAAGCGCAAAGCGTTAGGCATAAGTTCAAGGCGTTGTGCAATTTCTGCAATATGATTGGGGACTGAAGGGTGAAGATTTTCTGGTCCTCCAAACTCTTCTGAATATAATAATGCATAGTCGAGCATTACCATTGATTCTATGTCTATTTTTTCTCCATCAAGAGCACTCAATATTAAGGCAGTTCTCGTGCCCAATTCCATAGGACTGTTAAAAAAGCTATTGTGCTCAGTCATTATCTGTAGCCCATTTGATCTTTTCTATATTTGCCAGTTGATGACAAAATCCCTTTTTATCTTTTACCAATAAGCAATAGTGTAAAGGGTGAGAGGGGTAGTCAATTCGTGCAGCCTGACTCGAAACTTCAAGGTATCTCATATAACCGTTGATGTATTCTTTGTGTAATGTGCTCAAAATTGCTTCGTAGCATTCATCTAATAATTCTGAGTAGCTTCCTGTTGGAAGCCAATCTCGTGAGAACCTTTCCAAGCTATCCGCTGAATAGAAATTTTTTCTCGCACTAATAAACTCGTCATATAAATTTTTATCAGAGTCAAGTTTTGAAATATCAATTTTTTCTTTTTTATATTCACTGAATGCTGCAAATAATAGGGAGAGGTATACCTGTTCTTTTATTTCAATCTCTTTTGGAGGCTCTGGTGATTTCGGCCTTTTCTTATGAACCCCACCGAAACGCAAACTATGATACGGCGTCTTGCCATGAAGATCAATTAATTTAAGGGTTGGGATATTTTCAAAAATCGAAAAATCAACATTATTATCTACGAAAGAAGATAACGTGGAATATTCTATGGTTTCCTTTCGGGTAATTTTATTTCTGCAAACAGAATTCCAGCGGTCAAACAGTGGCTCTTTTAATCTTTCAGGATTCATCAAATAGGAAAGCAAGTTTGAAGAAACGTTTAAAGGTGTAACGAAATAATATTTCTTAGGTAAAGTGTAATCGCCTTTATTTGCGTAATATATCAACTTTCCAATTTCAAAAAGCGCATCGTTTAGGCTTAATTGGCGAGAATAATGCTTACATTGAAAATTTTCCCAATCGCCTGATGGATTATATGCAATTACGTCTCTGCCTTTATCGCCACCCCCTCCACACCTTACCACAGATGAATATTGCGTTTTCCAATAATAGGTTAATTCAGCAGTAAATTCCTCCCAGGTATCTTCATCCATGATTTTTAATCTATCTAATGGGGCCACAGGATAGCCAGTGATGATATCCACCGAAGTAACATCATCTGGTATTTTTGGGGGGCTAATTTCGATTTCTTGTTGCAAGTCTCGCTCCATCAATGACTCTGCATAGATGATCGGTGTTATAAAATGATGCGTATCAATTATGACCTCTAAGCGTTGTGGAAATTAGAATACCGAATAGGTGCGACGTTAGGGCAAAGATATACAAATGTCAAGGAAATACAATGATTTGATGATAACTCATAAGTAATGTGTTCAAATTGTATTTTTGAGAATTCGCTTAGTCATTCAGCCGATCTATTTATTAACCCTCGTTCCAATATATTTACTTATGAAAAAGTCAACAATCACCCCTTAAAGGAGTGACAGAACAGTTAACATGCTTCCGGTTTACGAAATATTCGCAATTCAATACTAAAAATTATCATCCTCACTCCATCATCCAATACAACGAGACCCATCCAATATCACTGATTACGGCCATATTCAATCCCACACAATGCCTTGACATTCCATCATAAAATAAATATCGTCCCGGTTTGGTAGCAATTTTCGAAATTTACATTACTAAATCAGATTTCATCGATGTTTTGAGAAAAAAACCAACAACACAAAACACGAAGCAACCGCCAACGTGAACCGATTTTCCAACAAAACACCCAACATTCTGTGAAAGGTGCCCGGTTCGGGACCATTGATCTGTGTTCAATTTGTGTTTGGAAATAAAATTCATACAGTGGTCAAAATCCGGAAACCTGTGATCATTGTATGGTGAACTGTAATAAACTGCCGTTTTAAAAACCCGGCAAGGAACTGAAGGATCGGGTGGATAATCGATAGAATTGCACCCGGGATCTTTCCTTTATAAAATATGCCCATGACAAAAGAACAATTGATAAAAACGATTCAGCGTGTTTTGGAAACCGATATTGATTTGAGTTTCCTGCTACAGCTCAAAAGGACAGAATTGGAAACGCTGTTAGCATGCATTAGAAGCGAGGTGGGGTGATAATGAAAAAAACAGCTATATTCTTCATAACGCTCTTCGCACTTACCCTCATCACATCCACATCCTTTGCAGACTGCCGGGGTTGCTGCTCCCGACATGGTGGGGTTATTTGTGTCGATGGGATTACACAGTGTCGTGACGGATCCCCGCTATCATCAAAATGCCAGTCGAAAGGTTGTGACAAATGCCCTTCAGGATCAATCAGAAAAACGCAGGCCCCTGCGCCTATCCCTGCAATCACCTCCCAAGATCCGATCTCAACCCCGGATAATAAAACTGAATCATCCCCCACTAATTTCCATTGTAATGGTCACGTCGCTTTTGGAATTCCGGGTCCTGAAGATCAATTACTGTGCCGTGATGGATATGCTGTCGGTTACGATTATGATCGGAAGGTCCCAAGTTGGGTCGCTTACAAATTAACTCCGGAGAGTGTGAATAAAAAATTTGAACGATCCAATAAATTCAAAGAGGATCCGGAGATTCCAGTCCGGTACCGTTCAAAATTATCAGATTACAAAGGGTCGGGGTATGACCGTGGACATATGGCGGCATCAGCAACAGTCGATTTTTCATATAAATCGATGATGGAATCTTTCCTTTTAACCAACATGACACCACAGTTGCCTGGATTAAATCGTCAGGGATGGCGACACCTTGAGTCCTATATCCGGGAATGGACCAATGAGCGGGGTAAATTGTTTGTCGTTACCGGTGCTCTTTTTTCTGCATCTCATGGGGAAATCGGAAACGAGGTCCATGTACCGACCCATTTTTATAAAGTGATTTATGATCCGACAAATCAGGATGCCATAGCGTTTTTAGTGCCTCACCGGAAAATATCAAAATCAGAGTTGCCGGCGTTTATTGTTTCTGTTGATGAGGTCGAACGGCGCTCTGGATTTGATTTCAACAATCTGTTGGACGATGCGGTTGAGGATGATATGGAAGATGATGTTGAGCGGATGTGGTGATTGCCTGAGTTGCTTAGAGGGTACTTGACACGAAATGGTTCTGTTTAGCCTGATTCTAAAATTTCCTTGATACAATATGTCGTATCGAAAGCATGAAAATCCCAGTCTTTATAAAACATTGATTTGCGTTTCATATCAAGTTTAAATATATATTCGTATCTGAGTGACATTTTATTTTCTTGCAAGGAATCAAATGGCACTCAAAAGACGAATAACATTACAAAAGCGATGATATCCAGACATGTACAATCACTTGTTAGATGGACGCTTCGGCCGGAGGAAAAGATGGAACATTGGTTTGAAAAATTGAAAATTGCATCAAGATCCGATCTAGTAATGGATGACTATTTTAGATTGCATCAAGAAATAGAAGATGGTGAATTTTGGTATGATAAGATTAAAAGGCTAAGGTCTGAAAGCATAAAAAGGCTTAAATTGGCCATGGAAAACTTGCCATTACCCGCGGCTTTTAATGAAGCAGCAAAAGCAATAAGAGCATTGATAAGAGAATCAAAAGATGAGGATAAAGTTTGTATTGAATATTTAAACCAACTTTATAAGTTAGCATGTATACGATCCTTTATGCTTGATTATGCACCCATTTTAAAAATGCCTGGATATAATGTTATGTTGTCTATTCCAGGTGGTTATCTATTTAAACTTAAAATGGATTATATAGAAATTGGATTAGATAAATTAGACCTGCTTACAAAAACAGACAAGAAAATGATATTTGAAAAATGGGGAGAAGTAAAAAATCATAGAACAATGAATGAAATGTATAAAGAATTATGGGATAGAGCAGAAATAGAAATGGCAAACAAAGAAAAAAAGAGATTTGAAGAAATAATATAATCATATTCATCTAACAATCGCTTCAACCGGACAACGCTCTGGCACGGTTATGTGCTGTCGCTTCGATCGGTACAAACCGCGCCATTTACGCGTTGCCAGTTTATGGGTTAGAGCACGTATACGCATATAGGAATGTCATGAAAATTCGTGAAATTTGGGTAAAATTTGAATTGTATATTCTTTCACTGTGGTTATTGTTTTTTCTTATAATAGTGGTAACAGCAAATATTCCTATGTGTTTTGGTGAAGGGTGTAAGTTTATTGGCTGGGAAACCCTTTTAAAAAACAATCTAATCCCAATTGCAGCGCTTTGTTTATTAATATTTGGAATAGTTTTTTTTCTAAGATTCGACTATCGAATTTCTGGTAGCAAAAAACTACCAGTTCAAATTATAAAAATAGAAGATGTTAATTATGAGCATCTTACTTTTTTAACAACTTATATCATACCACTTATTTGTTTCAATCTAACAAGTGCTCGTTATGTTTTTGCACTGGTTTTTTTATTAATTGTAATAGGTATTATATATGTTAAAACCGATAAGTTTTATGCAAACCCTACATTAGCCGTCTTGGGTTATAGATTGTATAAAGTGACGATAAAAACAAGATTGTCAATCAAGGAAGAAATAATTGTTATAACTAAAGATCGGCTATCGGAGTCTGATCAAATCAGAATGTTAGACTTAGATGAAAAAGTAAGTTATGCGAGGTTAATATAATGAATATTGATGAATTTAAAGCAAGTATTTCTACAACAGTTAGTGCCCACGGGTGTTCCGCAGAATTTTATTTTCTTTTCCAGAACGACGGCAAAATAATAGTGAAATCAGTAGATATAAATGATGACGACCACCTAGAATTGGAAAGACAGTTTTTAAGTTCTATCAGTGATAATATTCTCTTAAATGATGATTTGACATTAATTTCATTGTCTAGTGCCGATGACCGAAAAAGTGCGGTTTATCAATATGATTTAGATGAAATACCTATTGAATTATCATACCTGAAAATGCTCATAGAAAATGAGAATTTTGATTCATTCGATCACAAGCACGATGATTTATCTAAGCTTAAAGGTATTCTTATTCTTCTTGGCAACCATGATTCACAATTAGCGCTATACAAATATCAATATCCTGTAACTTTATTAAAAAAAGAGAATGGGTTTAACCTTGTTAAGCCTATAAATAACAATAGATTTAAAAAACTTGATACAGATATTCTCAAGATAAATTCTAAATTCGAATTCCTGAAAATCGATGGAAAATATTATATTTTAGATATTAAGACTCTTGAAAAGTTTTTTGGTTTTCACGAGGCTGTCAAGAATGTTGCTGAAAAAGGATTAGAAAACATAAAGATAACTGAATTGGTAATGGATTGTAGTGTTTTTGAATTACGCATTGATGATATCGCTTTTGCAAGAAAGCTGGTTAAATCCGCAAGAAATTCTCCCGTTCTTGGAATTATTCCTAATACCCAAATTATAGGTTTCACTAATACACACCCTGCCTTGAAAGGTAAGTTCAAGTATAATGAAGTTGGTAGCCAACTAAATCTTAAAACTAAGAAATCTCAAGATTTATTTTTAAAGCTTCTAAACGATGATTACCTTCAATCTGAACTGACAAAAAGGTTTTATGATAGCGTCGCAAAGGACAGCGTTGATGATGATATCACCTGACACCTAGTTGTTAAAAGACAGGATATTAGATAATGCCAAACACAGTTGAGGACTGGATAGAGCATGTTGAAATAGCAATGGGATTCAAACAAGGGGATACTAAAATTGGTGACCCTATTTGGACGAAAAGAATATATGAAGATTTTTGCGATGGTGAATATAGTTTTGGTGCAACCGGCACCAATGTGGTGGCAGCAATTTTGTTTGTAATAAAAAAATACGACCCAAGCAAATATGATTCTGCCTTAATTGCATTGAAGAAAACAATTGAACTTGAAAGAAAAAAAGGGAAAAAACTTATAAAATTCACTAAAATGTATGAGAGAATGAGTGGTATCATTTAAGGGAAAAGCATTGATGAAGTTGATGTGAAACCTATCGTTTTGTTTATTTTATTGTATTCGAACATTTCTGAATGATCGATTTCAGGATCGCTGAAGTGATCATCTCTCATTTGATAAAATTCTTTGATCAGTTCAGTCTGTCTCCTGGTGATGGACTCTCTTTTTCTGATCACATCAATAGCTATTTCCGTAAACCATATACAGCGTTTTATTGTGTAAACATAAAAACTTCTGAGAGCTATCCGTCCAGAATCCGTATTTATATCGTAGTCTTCGGGTTGTCCTACAAACACTCCTTTGCCCACCTTTTTTTCAGATTCGACACGTTTTGGGGTATAAGGTTTGGCATGTACAAGCATAGTGCGCCTGCGGTTTAATTCTTGGGCCTCGAAGGAATATTGCCTTTTCTGTTTTCTTGGAGTTCTTAGGATCGGGTGGGACCGCTTCATAAAGATTGATATCCTATAAGAAAAATAGCGGGCACGTTCATCGTTAACCCAGTAGGCGTGATCTTCTTCAAGGGAGTTATGAATCCGCATCTGATGAATTAGACATTCAACAATAAGTTCTTCCAGAAGGTTTATGTATTCAAGCGTCATACCCTTCCATTTCCTGATAGTTAGAGTTCCAGGAACAGCTCGAAAATCATTGTATTCTTCAACGTATTTGAGTTTAGTCAGTTTGTTCATATTTTAATTCCCAAGTTTTATATCATTATCCTGTATCAAATTGGTGGTTGTCTGAAAAGATGAAATAATAGAGAATTAATTGACCACATCGCCCCCCCCTACACACACATGCACTTTGATTTCAACCGCAGATTATTTTCCCGTAATTCCGGGTTGCCATGGATATTCAGTCCCCGATCCTGCGTATTTTTTCGATTAGGTAATTCCAGAGTCTGTTCGATACTGCTAAGATAAATCAGGCCATTTATTCACAGCAATCTGTAATAAAGAAAAATCTTATGGGATTCGCTCGGTATCAATGGACCACAATCACAAAATGATAATAAGATGAGCTGATACTGGGATCAATAATAAACGCAGGAAGCTGCGTATTTTAAAAATTGTGTAGGGCAAAACCCGGGGTTTCTTTGAGATGCTTCTTTATAGGTTTGCGTAACTTTCCGATTTTAAAATAATATATCTGAAAAGGGCGAATGGGCAATGCCCTCTTCATAGATATTTCTGGAATGGCAGATTTTGAAAAGTGATATCACGGAAACAATAGAAAATCTGAGTGTTCTTTTTACCTCTATTTACTTGGAATTTCATCTGAAGGTTGGAAATAGGGTTGGAAAATTAATTTTTCCTACAAAAAAAGACTTAAGCAGGTGAGCTAAGTCCTTGATTTTATTGTGGTGGTCCCAGCGGGGATCGAACCCGCGTTACCGGCGTGAGAGGCCGACGTCCTAGGCCACTAGACGATGGGACCATGTATGCGAACCTGTCTTGATTAATAAAACCCGGAGGATTTGTCAAGGACAATAAGTAAGGCCGTTCACCGTTACCGGTTGAACTATTCAGTTTTCTTCCCCTTTCGAAACCCGAAGACAAAATAGACAACCGGGCCGATGAAGGGGATCAGGGTGATAAATGCCCAGAGCGCTTTTTTTTCAATGCCCCCGAAATCCTTCCGGGCGATGTCGATAACGGCCCCAAAGGTGGCCAGAAAAAAAAGAACGCCTATTCCGATAAAAAAGGATACGACACTCAAAATCAGCCTTTCAGTTTGTCCGATATTTTTAATATCGTTTTCACGTAGTAATCGCTGTGGTTGTAAGACCATACCACTTTGAACGCTTTTTTGCCCTTGATGCCCGGATACCACCCGTGACGCTTCAAATAACTGGCCACACTGGCGATGGCATCGGCGTGGGTGAAAAGATCGACCCTGCCGTCCTTGTCACCGTCTTTGGCATATACGATGATGTTGCTCGGCATAAACTGGGAAATTCCCATGGCCCCGGCAAAGGAACCGCGGATTTCGACCGGATCCATATTTTCGCGTGCCGAATACTCCAGAAGCGCCTTTAGCTCCTTGTAGGCCCATTTCGGTTTTCTATTTATCCATTTGTCATACCGTTTGCGTTTTACCTTGTGTTTCTGCGACACCTCTGTCCAGAACTGATCACGGATCTGGGTATCCTGCAACGCTGCGATGGTCGACAGGGTGCTCATGACCGAACTTTTTCCGGTGTTCGTCCCCAGCCGGGTTTCCACCAGGATGATGGCGGTAATGATTTCCGGATCCACACCGTAGGCCTGTTGGGCTGCTTTTAGCTCGGTGTCGTATTTAACCATATACTTTTTGGCTTTACGGATAGAACTACTGGAGACAAACTGGTCGTAGTTGAGTTTGCCCTCCCGATACGTAAGAAAGCGCGATACCCCCTTTGTGTTGAAACTGACCTTGGGGCTGCTGTAAATTCCATTGACCGTTTTTTCATCAAACCCGTCAGATACCAGCTGTTTCTTCAACGGCTCAAAAACCGTATCCATGGTGGCCAGTTCCTGGGCCCCGACAGATGCTGCGGCCAGAACCATGACCAGTAAGAGAGCCAAGCCTGTAAAAGTATCACGTTTAAATCGCATCACCGTACCTTTTTTTTTTTTTGATCCACAGATTCCGCAGATGAAACGGATTACGATAGCCATTTTAAGGACGATACGAAATCTGTATGGTTTAATTCCCCGCAGCCTGTCGTAGCAAATTGGGCTTCGCAATAAGCTTCGACCCAACAAGGCGAAGATCCCGCTCAGCGGGGCTGCGATAGAATAGATAACTTGCGCATTCTGATACCCGCCGCCTGTGGCGGGGTCGTTTATCCGCCGGATCGTTTAAAAACCCCGATCATGAACCCCCCGAAACCGGTATGGGTTCAGCCTGCCGGTTTGTAAATGTATTCAGCGTCCTGTAGCCAGCATCCAGAAGCACCGCCTCTGCCCGTCCGTAGTGGCGCCCGATCTGTTCGGGGGCGTGGGAATCCGAACCCATTGTAACCGGAATGTCCAGACGCCGGCACTGCCTGAGCAGGTCCGCAGACGGATACGGTTCTTTGACAGGGTGTTCAAATCCGCTGGTGTTTATCTCCAGTGTAATGCCCCTGTCTTTTACCTTTTCAAGCACCTCCCGCCATCGGGTGTCGAAAGTCACTGTCGGCTTACGGTTGAACTTCTTTACCAGATCGAAATGACATAGCATATCAAAAAAGGGATAATCCAGCACTTTTTCCAACCCGTCGAGGTACCGGCCGTAAACCGTGTCCGTGTCCCCTTCCCCGTTTCTCCAGGCAGAGCCGGAAGTCACGATGTCAAAACCCTTCGGGTAATGGACAGAGCATCCGATGACGTCAAATGAAAACGTCTCGATGATCTTCTCCATTTGATCGGCATAGACCGGGGCGAAATCAACCTCAAGTCCGGCCTTGACCTTGATGATGTCCCGATATCGATACTTCAGCCGCTGAACCGCATGAAAATAGAGCGGCACCTCTTCCGGCGCCATGGTAAGCCCCGGATCGGCATCCTGGAAGGTGAGATGATCCAGAAAACAGATCTCTATAAATCCGCTGTCAACCGCCTGCTTGACAAAAGATGTCATCACACCGCCTGCGTGATTGCAGAGGGGGGTATGTATATGGTAGTCGATCTTCATACGAATATTGCCTGAGTTACCATGAAATGCTAAGAAGAACAATGAAATCATCAAAATCGATTTTTACATGCCAGCATTGCGGATATCAGGCCCCGAAGTGGATGGGCAAGTGCCCGGATTGCGAATCCTGGGACACCCTGGTAGAAGAGGTTCGGGCAAGCGGCCCCCTTGCAAAATCCATGGGAACCTTATCGGGCCCTTCTGTTCAGCCGGTCCCCATCGACTCGGTAGAAATCGACCAGGATATCCGGCTTAAGACCGGCATCCGGGAACTGGACCGGGTCCTGGGGGGAGGGCTGGTTTCCGGCTCCCTGGTGCTCATCGGCGGGGATCCGGGGATCGGAAAATCGACCCTGATGCTCCAGGCCCTTTACGCCATCTCCCACCAGGGCCACCGGGTGCTCTATGTTTCCGGCGAAGAATCGACACGGCAGATCCGCCTGAGGAGCAAACGGCTTAAAACCGACTCTCCCGAACTGTTTGTAGTGTCTGAAATCGATCTTGAACAGATCCTCTCCATGGTCGAGTCGGTGCGTCCGGATGTACTGGTCATCGATTCCATCCAGACCATGTACAGCGGTGATCTGACATCTGCTCCCGGCAGCGTGAGCCAGGTCCGGGAATCGGCCACCCGGCTGATGCTGACCGCCAAAAAAACTGGGATACCCACCTTTCTTGTGGGCCATGTCACCAAAGACGGCGCCATTGCAGGCCCCCGGCTCCTCGAACACATGGTCGACACGGTGCTCTACTTCGAGGGCGAACGCAACTGGGTATTCCGGATCCTCCGGGCGGTTAAAAACCGGTTCGGCTCCACAAACGAAATCGGAGTTTTCGAAATGAAGGAAGAAGGACTCACCGAGGTGCGCAACCCCTCTGCGGTTTTTCTTTCCGAACGGCCCCAGAGTGCACCCGGTTCAGTGGTCACGGCCAGCATGGAGGGGACCCGGCCGATTCTGCTGGAGCTTCAGGCCCTGGCCAGCAGCACCAGTTTCGGCACCCCGCGCCGAACCATCCTGGGACTCGATCAGAACCGGGTGGCGCTTCTGGTTGCCGTGATGGAAAAGAAGCTGGGCATGCATCTTCTGGGACACGATCTTTTTATGAACGTTGCCGGAAGGGTGAAAATAGACGAGCCGGCAGTGGACATGGGCATTGTCTCTGCCATCGCCTCCAGTTTTCTGGATCAGCCGATCCAGGAAGGCTCTGCCGTGCTCGGCGAAGTCGGGCTCACCGGAGAAGTCCGGGCCGTGGGCCAGGTGGATACCCGGGTTTCCGAAATGAAAAAAATGGGATTTACCCGGTGCCTGATACCCGAGAGCAATCTCAAACGCCTGGGCCGTGAGGCGGGCATTGAGCTGATCGGCATCGGAAATATTTCAGACGCCATGGAGGTGCTGTTTTAATCAAGAGGATTGAAATTATGCCCGTAATGGGTTTAAAGTAATATATGAAAAACTCAAAGAATCGATGGGCGGATCACTACAGCAGGCAGGCGAAAAAAGACCACTACCCTGCCCGATCCGTCTATAAATTAAAGGAGATCCAGAGCAAATACCACCTCATCCGGCCCGGGGACAAGGTTCTGGACCTGGGATGCTCTCCCGGCTCCTGGCTGCTGTTTGCAGCGGAAACTACCGGAAAAAGGGGAAACGTTGTCGGCATAGACCTCAAGCCGGTCACCATCGGACTTCCGCCCCAGGCTGCGGTCCATGTGGGGGATGTGCTTGAGGAGCGTCTGATCGAAACGCTCGGACAGGACTTTAATGCAGTCATCAGCGACATGGCGCCGTCCACCAGCGGGATAAAGGATGTGGATGCGGTAAGATCGCTGGATCTCTGTACGGCCGCACTCGCTGTGGCCCGCCGCTGCCTGATGCCGGGGGGGGCGTTTTTATGCAAGATATTCCAGGGGGCCGACTTTGACACATTCAGCCGCCGGGTAAAAAAACATTTCAGCAAGCAGAATATATTCAAACCCCAGAGCAGCCGGAAGGCGAGCCGGGAAATTTATATGATCGGAACCGGTAAAAGAAATTAGGAGGCATTATGTCAGGACACAGCAAATGGTCCAGTATCAAACATAAAAAGGGCGCCGCAGACGCCAAGCGCGGTAAAGTGTTCACAAAACTGATCAAAGAGATTACGGTGGCCGCACGCATGGGCGGCAGTGGCGACCCGGCCATGAACCCGCGGCTCCGGACCGCCATTGCAGCGGCAAAGACCGAAAATATGCCCAAAGACAATATTGAACGGGCCATCAAAAAAGGGACCGGGGAGCTTGAAGGCGTAAACTACGAAGAGGCCATTTACGAAGGGTACGGTCCGGGTGGTGCCGCAGTGCTGCTGGAATCGCTCACGGACAACAAGAACCGGGCGGTCTCGGAGATCCGTCACCTGTTCAGCAAAAACGGCGGGAACCTCGGCGAAGCCGGCTGCGTGGCCTGGATGTTCGATAAAAAAGGATACATGAGCGTAAACAAAGATGCTATCGAAGAAGACCAGCTCATGGAAACAGCCCTCGAAGCCGGGGCCGAAGATATCCGGGAAGACGACGGGGTTTTTGAAATCATCACCGCACCGGAAGATTACGAGACAGTCAAATCGGCAATGGATGCTGCATCCATTGCCTGCGATACCACAGAAGTCACCATGCTTCCCCAGACCGTTACCAGCCTACTGGGGAAAGAGGCCGAACAGATGATCCGGCTGATGGACGGCCTTGAAGACTGTGAAGATGTGCAAAAAGTCTATACCAACGCAGATATCCCGGAGGAGATGATCAATAATATGTAGATGAGGAAGGCTGTAAGCTGTAGGCTGAAGGCTGAAAGTCTTAAAAACTATATTTTCGCGCAAAGACGCAAAGGCGCCAAGAAAATATCTTTTAATGTTAATCCGCCAGAGGCGGATTGATCTTTCGCTTTCAGCTAACTTTCGCCAGATCCACCATCCGCTGAACCGCGGTAAGGGCCGGTTCCCGAATCGATTCAGGCACCTTCACCTGCCCTTCCAGCGTCTCCAGGCTTTTTACCATGTCGGCAAATTTGATTTTTTTCATATCCGCACATTCCATGTCCACTGCGGCAGGATAGAAATGCTTACCGGGAACGGCTTTTTTCAAGGGATAGAGCAGCCCCACCTCACTGCCGACGATAAATTCGGTCCGGTCCGAGGTTTCGGCATATCGGATCATACCGGATGTGCTCAACACGGCATCCGTCAACGCCAGCACCTCCTGGCGGCATTCCGGATGGGCAATGAACAGGGCCTCGGGATGGGCCTTTTTGGCCTCGAACACCTTCTCGGGTGTCAGCCGGTCGTGAATCGGGCAAAAGCCGTTCCAGGTGTGAATGGTTTTGGATGTCCGGGTGGATGCATATTCTGCCAGGTTCCGATCGGGAACCATCAGGATTTCGTCTTCATCCAGGCTCTCCACAACATCCAGCACATTTGCGGAGGTACAGCAGATCGTAGAGAGCGCTTTGACGGCAGCGGTAGAATTTACATAGGTGACCACCGGCATTGACGGCGCCACGTTTTTCCGGGCACCCAACGCATCCGGGGTCACCATATCCGCCATGGGGCACCCGGCGTCTCTTCGCGGAAGCAGTACGGTTTTTTCCGGCGACAGAATCGCTGCCGTCTCGGCCATGAAATGGACCCCGCAAAAGAGGATGATATCCGCGTCGGTCTCTGCCGCCAATACGCTTAGCTCCAGGGAGTCTCCGCAGATATCGGCAACATCCTGTATTTCAGGAGGTTGATAATTGTGGGCGAGAATGATTGCATTCCTTTCTTTTGCAAGCCGCCGGATCTTCTCTTTCATTATCTTCTACCTTTTTTATTTACCAGGGATTATTTAGCCACTGACGGCCACAGACATAGTTTCTTTTTCCCATTGCCCTATTTGCAGAGGAAAAAGAAACTGACTTTCGGCTTTAAGGCCTCGCAGCCTCAGCTCGTACAGCAGGGCCTTTTCATAAATTTTTTCTAAAAAACCATGTCCCAACTCATGGTTCACTTCAAAGATCGCTCCATTGATGGAATATGTCAGTTTCTCCAGATCCATATCTCATTTCTTAGAACAATATATTCCACCGGCCGAGCATGTCGCTCGGCCAGATTGTCCGTGTGGGTCTGTGGCTAAATATCTACTCATCCATCTTGAGAATGTCGGCATCTTTCGGAATCTTGAAGTTAAAAAGGGCCGTTTCAAGCTCCGCTCTGTGCTGAATATCGCTGAACCGTATCCGGGTCTCATCCTCATAGTCGTTTAACGTTACGATCTCAACCACATCAAAGGTATTTGGTGCAACCACCAGGTAGATGGTCGCTATATCGAAAGTTTTCTTTTGCGGCAAGAGTTTTAATCGATACTGAGAATTCTCCGTCAGCCCGTCGAGGCTGATCGTAAAATTCTGCCGGACGCGCTCGATATCGGAAAGAAAACCGGCACCTTTTCCGTCGCCGAAAAAAGAGGGTGCCTTGCCGATCATTACCTGGTTGTCGTCGGGGCGATAAATCCACAGTTTTGTGCCGTCGGTAACCACCAGCTGCCGGTCCGGATCTTCATACTCCCAGCGCATCATTCCGGGCTTTCTGACAATCAGCATACCGGATGCCGATTCGGTGATTTCCATGGCCTTTAAGGTCGAGGTCTGATAAAAGCGGGCTGAAAATCCGAGACCCGAATACCGGGTCTCCACCCCCTTTATGATCTCTTCCAAGGACAGCGAAAAACCCGAAGAGGCCGTCGCGAAGATTCCGATAAAAAGCACCGTTAAAAACCATGCCACGGGACAGTCTGTTTTTTTCCGCTCTATCATGTTGCCACTCCAGAAAAGTTGTTGACCGATTTACTCCGAACGATAGTCGCCCATGCCCAATACCGCTTCGGGTGGCTGAAAATATTCGGTTTTGCCGTAAATGGCAAGGCAAATCCGATCGATCTGATCCATTTTCGCCTGCATGTCTTCCGGGTCAACGTAGGGCATACGTACACCGCGCATCATCAGGGTTTCAATATTGTCCGTCCGAAGCATTCTCTGAAATTTCTCTGCTTTCTGCAGGCTGTGAAAGCAGTGCCGTTTCCGTGCAATAAGGGCCTCAAAGATGTCTGCATGCTCTGCCTGCTCCTCGAAAAACCTCAGCAGAAAACCGAGGCATGAAAGGTCATGGTCCTGAATCTTTTCAAAAAAAACAGCCAGAAAAGAGATCCGGTTCTCTGTTTCGGCAAACCGGGAATTCCTCAGTCTGACTTTAACATGAAGCATCCGGTCTTTGGGTACGTTACGACGCACCGAGGCCAGAAGACGGTCATCTATCCTCTTGGAGATATTGAGCCGAGAGACAAACTGCTCCCCGACCCATGGCGGCATGGTGACCTTTAAGGCTTCGATACTGCCGGGAAACCTAAATGGTGTTTCAAAATCCGCTCCAGTCAGGTACTCGACCACCCGGGCCGCATCGGTCTCTTCAAAGCCGCCGGTTTCCAAAAAATCCTCAAGCGCCAACTGTATCCCTGAGTCCGGGAAAAAAAGAAGAGACATGAGCGTTTCAGCCTCGCCATGGGTCTTGTCGGACAGAATTTCTTTCACCGCTTCCGGGGAAGGGGAAGAAAAGGTCGAGTCGATAAAATGAAGGGTATCTTTGTTGATTTCCAATCCGTGTTTAAGAATCGCGCCAATTTTATCAGCCAGCAGCCGGCATCTTTCCTCAAATTCCATAAATATCTGAACCGTTCCTCTCTTTTCATTTTCCCACAGGGTTCAAGGCCTGTCTCTCGATGCGGCCGTATCAATTGTACAGGTATCGGCCCACTTTCATCATCATCTCATGTTTGGGTACTGCACCCGGAAAACTTTCTTTCAGCTGACCGTTTTCGAAAATAAACAGGAAAGGAACTCCCAGGACATTGTACCGGGAGGCAATCCCCGGATTGGCTTCCACGTTCACCTTGGCCACCCGTACACGGCCCCTGGACTCAGCGGCGAACTGATCGACGATGGGGCCGGTCGTCCGGCAGGTCGGACAATTCGCCGACCAGCAGTAGAGCAGTACGGGCAACGGGGAGTTGAGAACGACCTGATCGAAATTGCCGTCTGAAGTCATCACGGGATTCCCCTTAAAAAGCGCCTGGGTCTCAAGGGGCGTCTTGCATTTTCCACATTTGGCCCCGCCCTCGGCCCTGTCCGCCGGCAACCTGTTTTTTGCCCGGCAACTGGTGCACCGGATCGTCAATGTTCCGTGCCCGTTATCCTGCCCCTTTCCCTTGTTGATCAGCAGACCGCATTTTCCGCATTTTGCAGATGCAGCGATCTTTTCCGCCGGCATCCTGTTTTTTGCACCGCAACCGGCGCACCGGGCGATCCTGGATTCAGTCTGATTCATCTCACACCTCGCAAACGGTTCAAAATACGGTCCCCATTTATTCCCCCAACCCCAGGGCCGGGTCTGACGGATTTGTCGAATCTAAAATAAGGTCTGAATCATCAATGTAAAGTCCTGGCCCCTATGCCATCTCCCCATATTTCTTAAGCTTCTTGTGCAGTGTTTTCCGGGTGATGCCGAGCCGACGGGCGGTCTCGCTCTTGTTGCCGCCGGCAGATGCCAGGGTTTTTAAAATGGTTGTCTTCTCCACCGCCTCAAGGGGCTGGTCCGTCACAGCGTCTTCTGAAAAAAACCCGGAGATGCCGCTCTCCTGAAAATCCGACTGGATAATCGGAGACACCTCTTCATCCAGATACTCGGACCGGGCAAGGACAACCCCGCGCTCTACCGCATTCATCAACTCCCGGACATTTCCCGGCCATTCGTACCGGATGAGCCGGTCCATGGCCTGGGGGGTAACCCCTTTGATGTCTTTATGGTTCTTTTCTGAAAAATTTCTTAAAAAGTACTCCGCCAACAGCGGGATATCTTCCCGCCGGTCCCGCAGCCTCGGTATCCTAAGACTCACAACATTCAAGCGGTAAAACAGGTCTTCCCGGAATTTTCCGGCTGCGATCAACTCCGGCAGGTCTTTGTTTGTGGCGGCAACAACCCGCACATCCACCGGAATCACCGCCTCTCCGCCCACCCGGGTAATCTCTCTTTCCTGGAGCACCCGCAGCAGTTTTACCTGCATGGTCAGACTCGTCTCGCTGATTTCATCCAGAAATATGCTCCCCCTGTGGGCCTGGAGGAATTTGCCCTCCCGCCTCCGGTCCGCACCGGTAAAGGCCCCTTTCTCATGACCGAACAGTTCGGATTCCAGCAGTGTTTCGGTGAGGGCGGCACAGTTTATCTTGACAAAGGCGCCTTTCCGCCGCGGACTGTTGTAGTGAATGGCGCCTGCAATCAGTTCCTTGCCGGTTCCCGACTCTCCGGTAATCATCACCGTCGCTTCAGAAGGGGCCACCTGGGCAACGGTCTCGAGCAGATTCACCATGGACGGGCTCCGCCCGATAATGTTCCGGGTATCGAACTGCCGGCCCAGATGCTCCTTTAGCTGCCGGTTCTCCTCCCGGAGGGTGACGTGTTCCATGGCGTGTTCGATGGTCAGCTTCAATTTGTCGAAATCGAGGGGCTTGGTCAAATAATCGTAGGCCCCTTTTTTTAACGCTTCGATGGCGGTGTCTACGGAAGAAAACGCCGTCATGATGACAATCGGAATCGCCGGATTCATAGATTTTATGGCATCCAGGGCTTCGATGCCCGAAACCTTCAACATCCGGATATCCATCAACACCAGGTCGAATGGCTGTTCCTGTACGGCCGCAATGGCGGTGGAACCGTCATCGGCCTCATGGATTTCATGGTGCCATCCGCCGATCAAGGCTTTGAGCATGGTGCGGTGGGCGCTGTCGTCATCGACGACCAGTAATTTTGCCATTTTATTTTCTTTCATTCCGGTATCAGGATCCTGAACGTGGTCCCGGCCCCTGGCCGGTTTTCTACTCGAATCTCCCCGCCGTGGCCCTGTATGATGTTATGGGCGATGGCCAGCCCGAGACCGGTGCCGGTCGTCTTGGTGGTAAAATAGGGATCGAATATGTGGGCGAGCTCCGATTCGGGTATGCTGGCGCCGGTGTCTGAAACCCGTATTTCAATCCGGTGCTTCTGTTTGTCTTTTTCAAGGCTCACGGTTATACGGCCGCCGCCTGCCATGGCCTCGATGGCGTTGAGGTAAAGATTTAAAAGCACCTGGTTCAGTTTATCGGGATCCAGACGGGCGGCCGCTCCGCTTTCCGGAAGATCTGCCTCCAGGGCGACATCGCTTTCGGCAGCCTGGCGTTCCACCAGTTTGAGAGAATCGACAATAAATTCCTTTAGGGGGATCTGCTTCCGGGAGATGCTCACCGGTCGCGCAAATTCCAGCAGCTGTGTGACCACCCGGTTGAGCCGATCCACTTCCTGAATCATGATATCGGCAATATGCTGATCTTCCGGCACTTCGGGATACCTTTCCTTAAAATAGGTGGCAAAGCCCTTGATGGAGCTTAACGGATTCCGGATTTCGTGGGCCACACCGGCGGCAAGGCGCCCCACCGTCGCAAGACGATGGTTTCTTTCCACCTCTTCCCGTAGCGATTTGACTTCGCTCAAATCTTTGAAAAGGATGATCGTGCCCTGAATCCTTCCGGCTTCATCCGCAAGGGGAGCTGTACTGATTTCAAACGGCACGACATGGCCGTTTCTGAGGGTGCAGACCAGTTCCCGGTCAATGGCCCGATCCTTTCCCTCCAGCGCCTGGAGCTGAAACCACAATTCATCGGGCAGGACGTCCCGACCCGGTTTTCCGGCCACATCCAGAGAGGGGAGTCCCAGCAGCGCTGCCCCCGCGGCATTGACGGAGGCAACACGGTATTGCGTATCCACGGCCACAAGACCGATGGGCATATTTTCCACAAGGGTATCTGAAAATGCCTGTATTCTTGACAGCGAGGCCCGGGTGACCCGGTAGCTTTGAAACAGGAACAGCAGGATAATGCCGGCGAATCCGATCAGGAGAAGAACAGAGACCATGAACAGGAAATGGCGTGTATCCGATTTTCTCGCGGCTTCGATGCTGGTCATATCGAGGCCGACAATGATGCTGAGCGGTTCCGGCACATCCGGGGTCCGGTCATCCGGGGGCCGGTACCTGCCCCGGGACATCATCATCCGGTGATGCCGCATCATGGGCCGGCCGGTTGGGGCAAATTTTCGAAACACCTCAAAGGTCTGCTTTCCGTTCGAATCGGTCACCACCCGCCACCGGACGGTGTCTGCTTTGGAGATCTGTCGAAAATTCAGATTTTTATCATGAACAGCACCCATCCGTTCCGGATCGTTATGCGCAACAATCCGCCCGTCCGGATCCACAACGAGCAGGTAATCGATGTCCGGCTGCTGAGCGGTTTCCGTCAAAAGCCTCTGGAGTTGAAAACTGCCGGACCGCATCCCCAGCCCCATGCGGGTGCCGGCCTCAAAGGAGCGGATCAGGGCAGCCCCTTTTTCAAGAAGCAGCCGGGATGTATTCTCCTTTTGCCGGTTGATATTCTCAACGGCGATAAAGCCGAAAATCGGAAAAAGAATCACCAGCGCGCCGATAATGACCCACGGTGAAAAACCCGCCCAAAGCCTTTCTTTTTTTATCCGATTCATTCTGACCTTCATAGGAGCAATTAATGTACCAGAGAATTCAGGAGCCGGACATCTATTCTCCCTCGCAGAGACCCAGGCTCTCCCCCGGTGCCGGCACGGCGGGTGCTACGAGTGTCGCTCCGAAAAATCCGGTATTTGGTGGATATTTATTATCCATAAAATGCGATTTTTTTACCCGATATGGATATTTATTATCCAACTATAAGGCATTTTCAAAAAAAGTAAATATCCCGAGTGGTACCCCGGGCTTACCAGGTTAGTATTATCCCTTAACAAGAAACCCAAATGCGTTTGCCCTGTGAAAAACCCACGGGCAAGTTGACGGTACGCCCGATGTGGGATATAAAGAGTATCTGATACAGCGGCATTCGCGTTCGGCTTTGAACATGTCATTTTCCGTTTTTTCTTTTTTTACCCGGTACAGACAGATCGAATCAAAGAACGTTTTTTAATGATACCTTCCGACTCCCAGGGCTCAAAATCAAATTGGTGGGTCCCCCAGAGGGCCCAGATGTTTGATGTATCCAAATTCCTGCTCCTCTTCGGCCTGCTGACCTGGTTTGTCGTGCACGGTACGGAAACCCTCGGCTATAACTGGCAGTGGTATCGGATACCGAAATATTTATTCTCAACCGAAAACGGCGGACTGACCTGGGGCCCCCTGATGGAGGGGTTGGCCATCACCTTCCGCCTCACCATTATCAGCCTGATACTGGCATTTGTTTTCGGGCTGACCACAGCCCTTGGCCGGCTGTCGGATTCCATCGTTGCGAGAATCCTTGCCAGGGGGTACCTGGAAGTCACGCGGAACACCCCGCTTCTTGTTCAGCTTTTTTTTATCTATTTTGTCATGGGACCGGTTCTCGACCTCAGCCGGTTTGCCTCGGCAGTACTGGCGTTGAGTCTTTTCGAAGGCGCCTATGTCTCGGAAATATTCAGGGCCGGCATCGTTTCGATCCACCGGGGTCAATGGGAGGCCGCCCACAGCCTGGGGCTCAACACACCGGACATGTACCGGTTTGTGATTCTCCCCCAGGCCATACGCCGTATTCTGCCGCCGCTGACCAGCCAGGTCATTTCACTGGTAAAGGACTCGGCCCTGGTCAGCACCATTGCCATTTACGATCTGACCATGCAGGGCCAGATGATCATTTCAGAGACATTTCTGACCTTTGAAGTCTGGTTTACAGTTGCAGCCATTTATCTGACCATAACGGTCATTCTCTCATTTATGGTCAATTTCATGGAAATCCGCCTTGAGGTGGAAGCATAGGACGCCGAATCCGTAAAATTCGAACCGATACCGAAAAAGAAAATGAAATCATCTGAAAAAATAAAAGACATCGGTGATCACATCATTCGGATTACGGCCGTAGACAAGGTCTTTGCGAACGGCGTGCATGCCTTGAGTGATTTTTCCACCGATATACGACGCAGTGAAGTGCTGGTAATCATCGGCCCCTCAGGCTCCGGTAAATCGACGCTGCTCCGGTGTATAAACGGACTGGAGCGGATCGACAGCGGAAGTATCGTGGTAGACGGCATCCCCCTTGATGACAACAAAGCAAACCGGTTGGAGATCCGGAAAGAAGTCGGCATGGTGTTCCAGTCCTTTAATCTCTTTCCGCACATGACCGTCATGGAAAACATCTGTCTTGCCCAGCGCCGGGTCCGCGGAAAATCGAAAACAGAGGCCGACAACACGGCCCTGGATCTTCTTGAAAAAGTGGATATGGTCGACAAGGCGGACAGTTACCCCAGCCGTCTCAGCGGGGGACAGCAGCAGCGGGTTGCCATTGCCCGCGCCCTGGCCATGAAGCCGATGGTCATGCTGTTTGATGAGGCCACCAGCGCCCTGGACCCCGAAATGATCGGCGAGGTTCTGGATGTAATGAAAAATCTGGCCCGGGATGGCATGACCATGGTGGTCGTCACCCATGAGATGGGGTTTGCCCGTGAGGTAAGCGACCGGGTCATCTTTATGGATCAGGGACGGAAAGTTGAAGAGGGGACGGTCGAGCATTTTTTTTCGAACCCAAAGAAGGCGCGAACCCAGCAGTTTTTGAGTCAAATCTTATGATGTAAAACACTTGACGAAAGGAGAAACTCATGAAGCCTCAAAAAGCAATCAAATTGACCACGGTACTCGTTCTGGTTCTGTTCGGAATGGCATCCACCGGATTCGCCGGGAAACTGCAGCAGCAGCTCACCGGTGAAAGCACCCTGGAGCAGGTGTTAAAAAAGGGGGTGCTCCGGGTGGGAATGTCAACCTTTGTCCCCTGGGCAATGAAGGACAAAAAGGGGAAGCTGATCGGGTTTGAGATCGATGTGGCCACTCGCTTGGCCAAAGACATGGGCGTGAAGGTGGAGTTTGTCCCCACCAAATGGGCGGGGATCATTCCGGCCCTTTTGACCGGCAAGTTCGACGTGATTATCGGCGGCATGGGGATCACCCCCACCCGAAACTTGAAGGTCAACTTTACAAACCCCTATGATTATTCCGGCATGTCCATGGCAGCGAACAAAAAACTGGCGGCAGGGTTTTCCAGCATTGAAGATTTCAATCGTCCGGAAGTCATTCTTACGGCTCGACTCGGTGCAACCCCGGTGGATGCCGCCAAAAAGTACATGCCCAAAGCAGAGCTTCGGCTGTTTGACGATGAGGCACAAATATACCAGGAGGTCCTCAACGGCAGGGCCCATGCGGTAGTTGCCAGCGCTCCCACCCCTGCCTTTCAGGTGGTTAAGTATTCAGACAAACTCTTTCTGCCCCTTGAAGAAACCTTTACCAAGGAACCGATTGGATTCGCCCTTCGAAAGGGTGATTTTGACACCCTCAGCTATTTCAACAACTGGATCACACTGGTCGGATCCGAAGGCTGGCTAAAGGAACGGAAAAATTACTGGTTTAGAACCAAAGACTGGGAGAGCCTGATCAAATAGTTCGTGTTCAGGCGCCGAGGCCATTTTTTGAGAATTTCTAAAACAACACTCAAACCCCTGGACACCGCCATCCTCTTACTGCTCGCAGCAGGCGGTGTCTACCTATCCTACCGCATCAAGACCGGACTTCATTACAAGTGGAACTGGTCGGTTATTCCTCAGTATCTGCTCTATTTTGACGACGATTCCAAAAGCTGGATACCGAACCTGCTTCTCCAGGGGCTGTTTACAACCCTTCGGCTCAGCATCTGGGGCACGATTCTGGCGACCTTTTTCGGGACCGTAATGGGTCTGTTTCGGATCAGTACGAGCCTTTTTAAACGACTGGTGGGCCGGACCTATGTGGAGGTGATCCGGAACCTTCCGCCCCTTGTTCTAATTTTTATCTTCTATTTTTTCGTCAGCGATCAGATCATGACGATTATCGGGGTTGAGGACTTTGTCCGTTCCCGCTCCCCGTCCACCCGGGCGCTGTTGACCTTCTTTTTCGCGCCGCCGGCGCAGTTTTCAGCATTCCTGTCCGGGGTGGTCACCCTGGCACTTTTTGAAGGCGCCTACATTGCCGAAATCGTCCGGGCGGGCATCCAGTCCATCGAAAGGGGGCAGTGGGAAGCCGGCCATGCCCTGGGGTTGACCTGGCGGCACCAGATGTTCGACATCATCCTGCCCCAGGCCACACATCGAATTCTTCCGCCCCTGGCCGGGCAGTTTATCTCCACCATCAAAGACTCCGCAATCGTCTCGGTCATCTCCATCCAGGAACTGACCTTTCAGGGGATGGAATTGATGTCCGCCACCTACCTGACCTTTGAGATCTGGATAACGGTTACGGGCCTGTACCTGCTGCTCACCCTGACACTCTCGCTGGGGGTGGGCCGTCTGGAAGTACAGATGCGGAAGCGGTATTAGGTCGGTTCGATTTCCGGAATGAAGTGCCGGATGGCATCGATTTCGTTTGGAAGCACCGGCCGCCAAGCCACCGGATCGTTAGTTTCGGGTCCCACAATATAAGGCCTTTTCGTAAAATCGGCGGCAAAAAACCGTCCACTGCTCCCCGGAAGCAGTTCCACCCATAGGATCTCGGTCTCATCGAGATCAAAGTCTCTGCAGATTCTTTTACCCAAGCTTTCAGCACAGGTTGTATTTAAGGCCTCACCGGCGGTTCGGACGGCAACGATGATTTTAGATCGAAGAAATTTTAATCCCGGCCGGTTAAACCCAAGATCGATGATCCGCACACGCCAGGCGTCTTTCCATTTTCGGATCGGAATGTTTACATCCCCCGGGGGTTTGAGCCGATAGGTGCCGTCAAAGTAAATCATGTCTTGGTATCTCCCTGACCCGGACAAGCCGGAATTGACAATGGAATATTGAAAATTGAATATTTTTGCATAAAGCACAAAGAAACATCTTATAGGCGCCTAATGATGCCGCCCTAGGACACCTCTACCCGGGATCGGTTTTTGAGATCTTCAGGGCTCAGGTTGTAAAGGGCATCCAGAAACTCAACGGCAAAGCTTCCGGGGCCGGATGCCTTCTGCCCGGCTACCTCTCCGGCCAGCCCGAAAAAACAGAGTGCCGCCGCCGCCGCATCGAACGGATCCGGGTCCACTGCGGCAAATGCCCCGGCAGCCGCAGTGGCGGCGCATCCTGCGCCGGTAACGCGTCCCATCAGGGGATGGCCGTTTAAAATACGGATCCTCCGGCTCCCGTCTGTGATCATGTCCACAGGGCCGGTGACGGCAACGGTGGTATGAAATTTTTCCGCCACCCGCCCGGCAGTCTCCATTGCCGCTTCCACCGTGTGTGCGGCATCGACCCCTTTTGAATCGGCCGCCGCCTTTTCCAGGGAGAGGATTTCCGTTGCATTTCCCCGTACCAGGTGGATCTGAACCTCCCGGAGGATCTTTCTTGCGGAATAGGTCCGGTAGGCCGTGGCACCGGCACCCACCGGATCAAAAATGACCGGTTTTCCACAATCGTTGTATTTTTTCCCGGCCCGGATCATGGAACCAATCCGATCCTCCGACAAGGTTCCGATGTTTAATACGAGCGCATCGGCAATACCGGCCATCTCTTCGACTTCGCTTCCGGCATGGGCCATGACCGGCGCAGCACCCATGGCAAGGAGCGTATTTGCCGTAAAATTTATCGTCACAAAATTCGTAATACTGTGAATGAGCGGCCTTTTTTCTCTGATCCGCAGAAGATTTTGTGCCGCCTTTTCTGATACACTATGCATCCTGTTTTCCCCTTATTGGACTCCTGCCTGATGTCCGAATGTCCACGTAATAAAAAATCATGGCCTGTAGAAGATCCCTCGCAGCGTGGAGGGCCAGGCTCTGAATGAATGAGCAGAGAGCATAGTGCATGGAGCATAGAGTAAAAGCGGTATCCAGATATTCCCTCTGCTCTTTACCCTCCGCCCTTGGAGGGTAACCGCAATAAATAATATGGGCAATTTTCAAACTTGTCAAAAGGATCGGTTCAGACAGATCCTGTTTACTGGAGCCTCAAAAGAATAACGGAAACGACGGTCAATGCCACACCCAGGGCCTTTATCGGTGTCGGTTTCTCTTTGTAGATCAGTGTTGACAGGATAACGGCAATGACAAAGTGCATGCCCACAAGTGAAATGATGATCGACAGAGGTCCGGTCGACAGGGCGTCGAGCATCAGATAGAACCCCGCAAAATTGATCACACCCATGACAAAACCGATCGAAAGAGCTGTTTTGACATCTCCACTGCCGGCGCCGCCGGCCAGCCGGGACCTCAGGCCGAATGATGCAACAGTTGAAACGGCGTAGGAGACTGCCATAAACGCCAGGCTGTTTAAATGCATGGCAGCGAATTTGCTGGTAAGTGAAGCGCCGGTGCCGGCGGCAAATGCGGCAAATACCAGAGTAAACCCTTTTCGGGTGCTGCCGGACCCAGACCTTTTCCGATCCGTCTGCCAGGTGAGCAGCACCATAACCGCAACGGCAAGAATGACGCCGAGAATCTGGAAAGGCGACAGCCGCTCGTTAAAAATGTACAGCGACATTAGAACCACCATCACCATGTTGAGGCGGATAACGGGGTAGACCAGCATTGCAGGAAGATGTTTCAGCGCTTCCATATGGGTTACGGTGGCGGTTAAGAAGGCCACACTGTTTAAAAGACTGAGCGATAGCAGCAGAAAAACATCCGGTATGACGGGGGGGCGAATAAGGAGAAAGATAACGCTCAGAACCGTTACGGTTCCCATAAACGCGCAGGTGGTCCAGGCGGTATTGCACTGTTTTTCAGCAGAAACCTTGTAAAGAAACCGCTGGGTCCCCAGCAGGATGAGCGCAAAAATCGCAGAAGCGTACCAGTGGGATATCATCATCACCATCTAAATTGAGCGGCAGGGCTCAAAAAAGTTTGAAGTGAGCTAAAGTGAACTAAAGTGCCCAAAATTAGGGTGTCGCTTCGCTCTATCCTTTTTATAAAATTGATACAATTCCTTAACTTTAGCTCACTTTAGGCACTTTACACTTTAGTTCACTATTCATTCGTATGAATGGCATGTTATTCAACATCGACAACAAATTGTCGGAATTATGTCACTAAAGGCCTGTTTCACGTACCGAGCTTAAGCAATACCAGCCCCACAAGCATGACCAGGGTCCCGAGCCAGATGGTTCGGATAGTGGGCCCCTCTTTGAAGAAGAAATATCCGATAATGAGTGCAAACAGCACTTCCACCTGTTTCACGGCCTCGACATAGGAACTTACCGTCATGGTGTAGGCGGTGGTTCCGAACCAGGTGGAGAGGGTGGCACAGAGCCCGAGGCTTACAAACCCCTTCCAGTGGGATCGAATCTTTGAAAAATGCCGCCGGGAGCGATAGAGGGTATACGGCGTGATCAGAACAAAACAGTAGACATAACCCATCAGCACCGCAAACATCGGATCGGACAAAAGGGCCATTTTTTTTATCAGCACCACCGATGGCGCATACCCCATGGCTGCCCCCATGGTCCACCGCTGACCCGAATCCTTATACAGCGCCACAAAAGGGGCCCAAAAAGAGATCCGGGCCTGATGGATGTTCAGCAGGTAGACCCCCAATACCGAAAGAACCAACCCTGCCAGCCCGAGTCTGGACGGCACCTCCTTTAGGGCAAAATACCCCCAGCAGACCAGCAGGATGAGGCTCAGTTTCCACAAAGAAGTGACCAGGGAAATGTCTGATTTCTTTAGCGCCTTTGACAGACTCAGGGAGCCGAGTACCTGGGTGATTCCGAAGAGGAGCCCCGAGAGCCAGAACCCCTTCTGTATCGGCGGAACCCCCCGGAGCAACACTCCCAGGGCGGCAAACGGCAGCAGAAACGCAAACCGGCCCCACACATTGATGGTATCGTCCAGGGCATGGCCCAGCCGCTTCATAGCCACATTCCGGAGCACCTGAAAAAGTGCACTCAGCAGTGATAGGATAAACCACATGTGCCGTCATCATCCGTTATCGGTTATGGTGAACGCCTCAAGAGGCGGGGAGTTAACAACCACCCTTAAAAGGTGTGGCTTAATGCTGACCCTAAAAGGGTCCATAAGGTTGTATCTTCTGCCTCTCGCCGAGATCACTGAGAACACAGAGAGTTAAGATTTTTAAACAGAATCCTTCAGAGCAGGATTCTGAACAAACCACTGCGCTGCGCGGTGCAATTTCGATGTTACATCCCTTCGACCATCAGCATAGCTGATGGTTTATGGAGTTAATTCAACCCTTGTCCGCCTCCGGCGGATTAAAAGCGGCGCGCAAACCGAAGTGATCAGAACAATGGCGGAACCTGCAGCGGTAAAGGCGGTATAAAAGCCGAAATGATCGACCAGGGAGCCCATCACCGGTGTCAGGACACCGCCGCCTTCAATTGCACAAAAATAATAGACGCCCAAAATAGTGGAGCGCATGTGATCCGGAACTTCCCCCACGATATATGCTTCCGTCACCGGCATCCGGATCATGAGTACAGCACCGATAACCAGGAGCAGAAGGCCGAAACCGATTCCGAAGGGGACATAGTTGATGAGGAAAACAGCAGGCCCCATCAAAAAACAGACTCCCAGGATCATCGGTATTCTTCCCATCCGATCCGAGAGGTATCCGCCCAGTGGTGCTGCCCAGAGACCTGAGGAGTAAATAATGGCGATAAATGCCGCCGCTGTTTTTCCCGGGACATGAAACTGATCCACCATATAGAGCGGTATAAATGAAATGGAGGAGGCCATCACAGCAGATGTAAAGGCGCTCATAAAAATAAAGACCACGATGGTCCGATGCTGAAATATGGACTCCCGGGGAACCCGGCGCTTTCCGCCCCTGCTTCCGGATGCGGCCGGCATGGCCACCCGGCGACCCAGAATCACGTGAAAAAAAGCGCCGAAAATAATGACGGGGATTGCAAGACTAATAAAAGCGCCTCGCCAGCCCAATCGGGTGGCCACATAGGCCCCGATCAGCGGGGAGAGAAAATAGCTTGCACTTCCGCCGATAACGTGGCACCCGAGGGCAAAACCCCGCTTCTCGGGTTTGACCGACGCCGCTATCAACGGGGGGGCGGATGGATGGTAACCACCGCCCACAAGACCCATCAGGATCAGAAATGCGATCATCATGGCGTAGACATGGGAAAAACCGATCATCAATCCGGCAAAAGCGACACCGGATATGGAAAGTGTGATGAGTTTGTGCGGCCCCAGCCGATCGGCCAACCAACCGGCCGGCAGCTGTGCAATTCCATAGGAGAGGCTGAAGGCCGATATGACGAATCCGGCCTGGGTGTAGTCGAGTCCGAAATCAGTCCGGATAAACGGCAGCAGGGGCACCACCAACGCGGTGATCACGTGGTGGCTGAGATGTGCCACGACAAAAAGCCATGTGACACCGGAAAAGAGCCGATGAAAGAACGACCGGACAGGTTCGAAGAGGGTCTGAATCAACATATGTGGCCTATACGAATAATTGGAATAAAAACCGATGGAGTATAGAAACAACCGGTGGGGGTGTCAAGAAAGGAAGCTATAACTTCCCCTTTTTCAAAATGGCCACCAGCAGCCAGATCCCCATGATCGCAGCCGCCAGAAAACCGATCATTCCGATTAAGGATATACCGTAAATAATCGGCGGCGTTTCGGAGATGACAATGAGGGCCGAACCGATAATAAGGGCGGCGATAATGATGGAAAACGCGATCCGGTTGCTGATCTGGTCATGGGTGGCCCGGAGCGTGTCAAGGCCCTGATGTTCCACATTTATTTGAAGTTTTTTCTGCCGAACCAGCCGGGAAATTTCCAGGAGGTTTGTCGGAAACTGTTCAAGGAACCTCATCAGTTCGGAGGTGAGCGAAAAGATGTCGTTCAAGATACGGTCCGGATAATACCGGGCAAGCTTTACCCGTTCGATAAAGGGGGCGGCCTTGGATATCATATCAAATTCGGGGTCCATCATCATGGCAACCCCCTCCACCGTTGCCAGCGCCTTCATCATCAGGAATATGTCGGGCCGAATCCGGAGCTGGTGCCGGGAGGCCAGGTCCATCAGGTTCTGCAGCAGTCTACCGAGTTCGATCTCTTTGAGGGGTTTGAAAAGATGCCGTCCCATGAAATCCGCCACATCCCGTTCAAAGAGGCGGAGATCCGGCTCCTCGTCATGGCTTGTCAGCTTGATGAGCACCTGCATGGCCCGCTTTTCATTCCGATGGACCACACTGTCAATGAGGTCCACGAACTCCTCCCGGGTGGTCCGGTCCACCATTCCGGCATTTCCGAAATCGAGCAGGCAGATAACGTTGTTCGGCAAAGCGAAAATGTTGCCCGGATGCGGATCGGCATGGAAGAAACCGTAATCAAAAATCTGTTTAAACAGAAGATTTGCACCGTTTTCGGTCAATTTTTTGGGATCCAGGCCGGCCTCTTTCAATTTATCGATACGGGACACCTTGATCCCGTCGATGAACTCGGCGGTCAAAATGTGGGAGGTGGTCATCTCCCGATAGACTTTCGGGATGTATATTGTCGGGGTGTCCAGAAATTGACGGGCAAACCGCTCCATATTGGCGGCTTCGATGTTGTAGTCGATCTCTTTTTCAAGGCTGTCGGCAAATTCCTCGACAATCTTGATGGGGCGGTGCAGGGAGAGCTCCTCGACATGGCTTTCGATCAGCGTTGCCAGATGCAGCATGATCTCAAGATCCACCTCGATAATTTTTCGGATTCCCGGACGCTGGACCTTCACCGCCACCGCCTCGTCCTCGTTAAGCCATGCCTTGTAGACCTGCCCGATGGAACCGGATGCGATGGGGCGCTCTTCGATGTTTTCAAACAGGTCCCCGGGCGCCCCGCCCAGCTCCTTCTCGATGATTGCAGCGGCCTGGGGAAATGGGAAGGCGGGAACATCGTCCTGAAGTTTTGAAAGCTCCCTTACAAACTCAAATGGGATCAGATCCGGGCGGGTGGAGAGTGCCTGGCCGAGCTTGATATAGGTGGGGCCCAGCTCTTCAAAGGCCATCCGCACCCGTTCCGCACGGGATAATTTTTCCCCGGGTTCCCGGCGTTTTTTCGATATCAACTGCAGGCCGACTTCGATGTACTGCTCGATCTTAAGGCGTTCGATAAGATCGCCGAATCCGTGTTTAAAAAGAATACCGAGAATCTGCCGGTAACGATTCAGGTGACGGTAAGTGCGTCCGAAGACACCGATTTTTCGTATACTAAGCATGGGTAAGAGAAGGTGCGCTATTTATACTATTGTTGCACAAGTTGCTCTAATCATTATGAGCCGTTTCAATATAACTGAAATTCTATTTTCTGGACTCAGCCTCTTTGCTGATGGCTTTTTTGAGTTCACGTATCTCTTTTTTCAACGCCTTGAGTTCATCGCCGGTCACCACATCCGCTTTTTTCAAAAATTCCCTGACCGACTTTTCAACCCGCGTTTCGATCATGCCCTTGGTCTCGTCATATCGATTCATGAGCGCTTCAAAAAATTTTTCCCCTTCTTTTTCGGACATCTTCCCCTTTTCAGTAAACTCCTTTGCCAGCGACTCGACTTCGTCACGGGTCTGCAAAGCAAGACCGATACCTGCCATCATTGTCTTTTTTACAAGGTCAATCATAACGGTTCACCTCCTTCTATTTTAGTTTACCGAAAACCGAGCCGGCGATGGTATTTTTCTGGATCTCCTTGGTCCCTTCATAAAGCTCTGTTATCTTTGCGTCACGATAGAACCGTTCCACTTCGTACTCGGTCATGTAACCGTAGCCGCCCAGCAGCTGAATGGCTTCGTCTGCGACCACCACAGCGGTCCGGGCCGCGTACATCTTTGCCATGGAAGTTAACTTGGGGTCGATCCGGCCCTGGTCAAAGTTCCAGGCGGCCTTGTAGGTTACCAGACGGGCCAGCTCGATCCTGGTGGCCATGTCGGCAATCTTGTGCTGGGTTGCCTGGAACTGGGCGATCTTCTTTCCGAACTGCTCCCGCTCTTTTACGTAGGCAACAGCCCGGTCAAAAGCACCCTGGGCGATTCCGAGGGCCTGGCCTGCAACCAGTATTCTGCTTTCGTCAAAAAATTCCAGAACCTGATAAAATCCTCTGCCTTCTTCACCGATGATGTTTGATGACGGCACCCGGACATCTTTGAAGTTGATCTCGGCGGTTGCCATGGTATGGATGCCCATCTTGCCCCCGATATCCGTTGCGGTCAGCCCCTTGCAATTCTCCTCCACAAGGATCATGGTCATGCCCCGGTGACTGGGCCGGCATTCGGAATCCGTCTGGCAGAGCACCACGTAAAATCCGGCGAGCCCGCCGTTGGTGATAAAGGTTTTGGTACCGTTGATGATCCAGTCGTCCCCGTCCTTTTCTGCCATGGTGTCCATAGCGGTGATGTCCGACCCATGATCCGGTTCGGTAAAAGCCCCGGCAGAGAGCATGTTGCCTTCCGCCACCGGGATGAGAAATTTTTCTTTAAGGGCTTCACTGCCGAATCGCAAAACACATTCGGATGCAAACCCGGAAAGGATCACCGCGCTTCCGATGGATGAATCCCGGGCACAGAATTCATCTGCGATGATAATGTTTTCCAGTACGCCGAGCCCCTGACCAGAATACTGTTCGGGAAAATGGATGCCGACAAAGCCTAGATCCGCCGCCTTTTTCCATATTTTTTCAGGAAATTCATGTTTTTTATCCAACTCCAACGCAACTTCTTTGTCAAATTCCCCTTTTGCAAAATCCCTGGCAGCTTTTTGTATCTCTTTTTGTGATTTTGTAAGCTCAAAATCCATATGGACCCTCCTCAATGAAAAGGCGGAAATCGTGACCCACTTCTCCCGATGGGTGTATCACGGCGGCAGGGCCTTTGCAAGGAGATTGCCGCCATGTCACAGGGTAACCGCATTTGGATTCCGTGTTCTGAAAAGAAACCCCAGGCACTCGAAATTTCACCCGAGAAACCTTTGCGATCAAATATGATGAACTCGTAAAAAGTCGGGAATTGGCCTTTTTTGTCATTCCGGCGAAAGCCGGAATCCAGTAATTTCAATAAGTTCTGGATGCCCCCGGCTTAGAACCTGCCGGGGCAGGCTTATCAAGTCCGGCATGACGGTTTTGGGACTTTTTACGAAGCCGTCAAATTTGGAGGTCCGATGGCCGAGCTTTTAATTAACTGTGAACAGACTGAACGTCGAACATCGAACGTCCAGGTAACGAAGACTCCGACATCGAACGTCGAATATAGACGACGCTGCGCTTTATCTATTTGAGGGGTCAGGGAGTATTTATCGCTGCACCGCTCACTCAAAATTCACCGGCTCCATCGCGCAGAATCATTTATTAAAGGTAGATTCTGTCCATCTGATTCGGTAAAAGCCTTGACTGTTCGAATCGGCTGGCTTAATTTTCATATCTGAAGTACAAACCGAAAAATAATCACCTAACAGCTATAACGGAAAGGAACCGATACTCATGCCATTTTCAATTGCACTTGCCGGCAAGGGAGGGACCGGAAAAACCACCCTGGCCGGAATGCTCATCAAATATCTGGTTGCGAAAAATAAAACACCGATCCTGGCAGTGGATGCGGACTGCAATTCGAACCTCAACGAGGTGCTGGGGGTGGGCGTTTCAAATACGCTCGGAAACGCCCGGGAAGAAATGAAGAAGGGCCAGGTGCCCAGGGGCATGACCAAAGACATTTTCATGTCTATGAAGTTGGAGGAAGCGGTGCTTGAATCCGACGACTTTGACCTCATCGTCATGGGTCAGCCCGAGGCCCAGGGCTGCTATTGTGCGGCCAATTCGCTGCTGACCGATTTTCTGGACAAACTCTCAGACAACTACCCCTTTATCGTCATGGACAACGAAGCCGGAATGGAGCACATCAGCCGACTGACCACAAAAAATGTGGACATTCTCCTCATCGTGGCGGACGCATCCCGCCGCGGGCTCCAGGCAGCTGTGAGGATCGAAGATCTGGCAAAATGCCTCAATATCGGCGTCAAGAAAAGCTACCTGGTTATCAACCAGACAAAAGAAGAACCTTCGGATACCGTTTACCGGATCATCGAAGAGAGCGGTCTGGAGCTTGCCGGCACCATTCCGGACGATGAAGTCATTTACGAATTCGACTTCAACGGCCGCCCGACCGCCGAAATCCCCCAAGATAACCCAGCGGTAAAGGCCGCTTTTAATATATTTGAAAAAATCATGCAGTAGGACTCTGTTTGATGCGAAGAACCGGCTTTGTCTATGACGAAAGATACATGCGGCACGAAACCGGCGCTTTTCACCCGGAAGTTCCGGAACGAATCGCCGCCGTCTACCGTGGGATAAAGGCGTCGGGGCTCCTGCCGAAGCTTTTAGCCATCCGGCCCGAACCGGCAGCGTTGAAATGGATCGAAACGATCCATGACACAGACTATATTGAACAGCTTAAAAACGCCTGTCTTTCCGGGGAAAAGGAGTTTCACTGTGCAGACAACCAGATCTGTCCGGAAACCTTTGATACGGCGCTTCTGGCCGTGGGAGGCGTTCTGGATGCCGCACGTCTCCTCATGGAAGGGGACCTCGACAACGCTTTTTGCGCGGTCAGGCCCCCGGGCCACCATGCCGAACCGGACAGAGCCATGGGGTTCTGCTATTTCAACAATATCGCAGTGGCTGCACGGTATCTTCAGATCGAATGGGGGATCGAAAAGATCGGAATTATCGACTTTGACGTCCATCACGGCAACGGTACCCAGCACATCTTCGAGGCCGATCCCACCGTCTTCTATTTCTCCATCCACCAACACCCCTCGTTCGGGTACCCGGGAACCGGCCGCGACTTCGAGTCCGGCCATGGCGCCGGCTACGGATTTACAAAAAACTCACCGATTTTACCCGGCCTTGGAGATTCCGACTACCGCCGAATGCTAAAAAAAGATCTCTTTCCGGCCTTTGACAGCTTTCAACCCGAGGTCATACTGATCTCTGCCGGTTTCGATGCACATATCAGCGATGAGATGTCCGATATCAGACTCACCGCCAAAGGTTTTTCCTGGATCATGACAAAGGTGATCGAAATGGCGGATCGGTATGCAAAGGGAAGACTCATCTCCGTACTTGAAGGCGGGTATTCGCTGAAAAGTCTGCCGGAACTCGTTGCCGATCATGTTAGAATACTGCTCCAGGAATAGGTCACCAGCAACCATCGGAGGCAAATATGTTTGTCAGTAGATCCATGACTCAACAGGTGATCACCATCGACATTGATGAGGATCTTTTCAGCGCAAAAGAGACCATGACGACCAACGGGATCCGCCATCTTCCCGTCATCGACGATGCGGGCAGACTGATCGGGGTCGTAACCGATCGAGATATCCGAAGTGCGATGCCGTCCGATGCACTTTCCGATATCGACAGCAGCGAGGTCAGATCCGGCATGGCCAACCTGAAAATAAAGAATATCATGACCCGAAACCCCACCACCCTTTCGCCCGCCCATACCATCCAGGATGCCCTGCTGCTGATTCAAAAAACCCGTGTCGGGGCGCTGCCGGTCGTGGATGAAGCGGGCAAGCTGAAGGGGATCATTTCCATCCGGGACCTGGTTCGGGCATTTACCAATGTGCTCGGCATCGGGGAGCCGGGAACACTGTTGTGCATTCTGGTGGAAGAAAAGGTGGGACAGCTCAAAAAAATAGTCGATGCCATTACCGAAGAGAATATTTCATTCGGCAGTATTTTAGTGGCCCGGTACTGGGACCAGGGGAAACGGGCGGTTTTTCCCTATCTTTTGACCCAAAACATCGGGCATGTGAAACGGAAACTTGAAAAGATGGGATTCCAACTCCTCGACCCCATGGAATGGTATCTGGATCAACTGCCCAAAAATGAATAATACCCTCCTGCAACCCCATAGCCATCATGCCAAGAAAATTTATACCGTTCATGGGGTGTTGGAGTAATGAAGTAATGGACCTCGATATACTGAAAATCCCAAATAACAAATCCCAAATAACAAACAAATTCCAATGACTCAAATTCAAAATATCAAACGGTATTTAATGATCTATTAATTTAATATTGTAGTTTGAGACTTATAATTATCTACGCAACTCTAAACCCCAAATCAAAACCACCGCGTCCGCCCTGAATGTGAAAACAGGTTTTGGGAATTGGATATTGGGATTTGAGATTTATTTGTAATTTGGTGCTTGTAATTTGTAATTTATTCAATTTCAATTATTATTTCAATTGATTACACTTTTTGTACACAATGCCGAAGCTTTTCGCCCCAATTAAACCTGACGGCTATGCCCGCAACCCCCCGCCGCAGCCGCCGGCCAGGGATCTTTACATTTTTCACTTACAGGGCTGCGTCTCTTCAGAAACGACGATCCAAGGGACCGACTTTCTCGGCAACTGGGAAGAGGACGGGTTTACCTTTCTGTTTTTTTCCCGTCCCGATGATGAAAAAGTGTCAAATCTATTGAAATCCCAGCCACATTTGACACTTCTTGATAATTATCATATGACTTATGAACAATGGCAGGGAGAAATATTTTCTGCCAATAAAATCGGCGGGTTTTATATCACCCCGCCATGGGACAATCAACATACGGACATAACGGAATCGAAGATCCTGCTGGACCCCGGACTGGTGTTCGGCACCGGTACGCATCAGACAACCCGGGACTGTCTCCACGCCCTCGAATGGGTGTGGCGTCATGAAGCCATCCGGTCCGTATTGGATCTCGGAACCGGGACCGGTCTGTTGTCCCTTGCGGCAGCCTGTCTGGGCAGCGACAAGACCCTGGCAGTGGACAAAAATCGACTGGCGACCCAGACGGCCGTTAGAAATGTCGAACTCAACCGATTTTCAGATCGTATACTGGTGATCCAGGCGTCGGCTGAAGACTATATGAACTTTCCCGCCGACCTTGTGATCGCCAACGTTCACTATGAGGTGATGAAAAACCTGATACACGCAGATGATTTTTTTAACAAAAAATGGTATATTCTATCCGGACTTTTGAGAAGCCAGGCAAAAGAGATATCGGCACAGCTTGGGCAACTGCCCGTTCAAATGTTAAATTCTTGGGCTCAGGATGGGATCTGGCATACATTTTGCCTGAAACTACTCTGAAAAACAGGAATTTAACAAGGCCGGAAAGGTAACAACATGTATATAAAGTGTTGGGGGTCAAGGGGGTCTACGCCCGTTTCAGGTCAAAATTACCTCAAATACGGCGGGTCCACCACCTGTATCGAGATCAGAACCAAGGACGATGACATCATTATCGTGGATGCCGGTACCGGAATCCGAAGGCTCGGGAATCAACTGATGGCCGAGGGGGTTTCGAAATTCAACGTCATTTTCACCCATGCCCACTGGGACCATCTCATGGGGTTTCCGTTCTTTAAACCCCTCTATTCGGAGTGTATGGAACTTCGAATGCACCGATGCCCTTTTCACAGCAAATTTGTCGAGACCATTTTGTCCAAAGTCATGGCACCGCCCAACTTTCCGGTCAAGTATTCGGATTTAAAGGCAAAGATAACTTACGAGCCGGGCTGCCCGAACACCTTCTCCATCGGGTCCGTATCGGTAACCCCCATACCGCTGAGTCATCCAAACGGTGGAAGCGGTTATAAATTCACAGAGGATGGAAAATCGTTTGTCTTTTTAACGGACAACGAGCTCGGTTTTGTCCACCCCGGCGGTCTTCCAAAAACGGAGTATCTTAAATTCTCACAAGATGCCGACCTGTTGATCCATGACGGCGAATACACACCCGAGGAGTATAAGATAAAGGCAGAATGGGGACATTCGACCTACACGGATGCGCTGGATCTTGCCATTGAAGCCGGTGTCAAAAAACTGGGTCTGTTTCATATCAACCAGGAGCGATTCGACCCGGAAATGGACATGATTATCGATGACTGCAACCGGATACTTTCCAAAAACGGCCGCGATCTGTCCTGCCTTGCAGTCAGTGAAGACATGGCTTTCATGCTATAGTGTTCAAGATATGTTCTTAATATCTCTATAAGCGGACCTGATGACCTCCCGGATACTTGAAACCGCCAAACTCCTTTCCAATGGGAAACATGTCGTTGCCCTGACCGGGGCCGGCATCTCCGTTGAGAGCGGAATCGCTCCGTTTCGGGGCAAAAACGGGGTATGGGAAAGATTCGACCCCATGGAATATGCCCACATCGAGGCGTTTACCGAAAACCCGGAAAAGGTCTGGCGGGAATTTCTGATACTGCTCAAAGAGACAATCGACCAGGCCGTCCCGAACAAGGCCCACAAGGGCCTGGCACAACTGGAGGCCTTGGGCCTTCTGGAAACCGTCATCACTCAGAATGTCGACGGCCTTCATCAGATGGCCGGCAACACCGATGTCATTGAATTTCACGGCACCTTTGCCGCATATCGCTGTATTGCCTGCGAATCTCGGCTCACGAGCAGCCGGATCGACCTGTCCCACATCCCCCCGCGTTGTAAATGCGGGGGCATCTTCCGGCCCGAATGCGTCTTTTTCGGTGAACTGATCCCCCCCCATCTGATCCGACGATCCGAGCAGACGGCCACTGAGTGCGATATCATGCTGGTCATCGGGACCTCAGCGGTTGTTCAACCCGCAGCATTGATGCCTGTACTGGCCAAGGAATCGGGTGCCGAAATCATTGAAATCAATGCCGAAAGAACCCCCCTGACCGGACAGGTCAGTGACCTGTTCCTTGAGGGCACGGCCGGGGAAATTATCCCCCGCCTTGTGGAAGCCGTACAACAGCAGATGCCGAGCCCATAGCCGACCATGACCGAATCAAAAAATGCCTGGATCCAACCTGTCTTGATACCGGCACCGTCTATAGGAGACAATACCGCCGACGCCGACCGATTGATCCGGGCGCTTAAGCCGTTTGTCGGCACAACCCCCGTCTCCATCGATCTTTCCTTGATAAAAAGGTTGCCCCAGGTACTCAGGAAAGCAGAATTTGACATCTCCTGTGTTCTCTTCAAGGATCGGAGCCGGTATATTTTAACCGATCTGCTGCCCCGGAAAAATCCCGGTCCCGCTGCCGGCCTGGCCGTGGATCTGGGAACGACCCAGATCTCTCTCCGTCTGATCGATCTTAAGACCCGGGAAACCATCGGTGAGGCTTCCTTTGCCAACCCCCAGGCCTCTGTCGGTTCCGACATCCTGACCCGTATCCATTTCTCGAATACTCCAGAGGGCCTTAAAACCTTGACCGGCCTGCTCATCGAAGCCTTGAACCGAAATCTCAGGCGCCTCTGCAGATCCTGCGACATGGAACCGGTAGATGTCTATACACTTTCTGTGGCCGGAAACACCACCATGACACACCTGTTTCTGGGTATCGATCCGCACTGGCTGATCCGGGAGCCCTACATCCCGGCGATCAACCGACCGGACTCCGTTAAAGCCGAAGCGCTTGGCCTTTACGTAAATTCCGGGGCACGGGTGTTTGTATTTCCGAATGTCGGGAGCTATCTTGGTGGAGATCTCATCGCCGGCATTCTATATTCCGGAATCCATCGCCGGGAAGAGACGGCGATTCTGGTGGATGTCGGCACCAATGCAGAGGTGGTTCTAGGGAATTCCGACTGGATAGTGGGGTGTGCGGGTGCGGCCGGACCGGCCCTTGAAAGCGGTGTCACCCGGATGGGGATGACCGCCGGCCCGGGTGTCATCGACCGCATCGAGATCGGCCCGGACACGAAATCGAACACCGCCTCTTTTGATATCCACACCATTGACGATCTTCCGCCGAGAGGTATCTGCGGTTCCGGCGTCATCGATCTCGGGGCCTGTCTTTTCCGAACCGGTATGATCGACATCCGAGGCAAACTGGTGCCGGACAGATGCGGCTCCCGGTATTTTCATGAAAAAGGGATGGCCGGGCTGACGCTGGTGCCGGCCGGCGAATCTGCAACAGAGACCGACATCACCATCAGCCAGGCGGATCTCGACAGCCTGATCCGCTCCAAGGCTGCCATGTATACCATTTTGGAAACCATTACCGCCACCGTCGGCTTGCCCCTGGGCGGACTGCCTCGGTTTTATGTTGCCGGCGCCTTCGGCGCCTTTATCAGACCCATATCCGCGGTCACCATCGGCATGCTTCCGGATCTTCCCCTGGATCACTTTCAGTCCATGGGAAACAGCTCTCTGGAAGGTACGGCACTGGCAATTACAGCCCCGGATGTCCTGGATGAAATCGACCGGATCCGAGACGGCATCACCTATCTTGAACTCAACGTGAACCAGGAGTTCATGAACCGGTTCAGCGCAGCAAAGTTTATTCCCCACACTGATCTGGGACGGTTTCCGTCTTTAGGTAAAACAGGTAGATGAACTTGGGGTCGATGTGATCCTTTGAAACGCTGCCCAGTTCGTCTTCAATCTCCTGGAACATGCCCTCGAGGGTATTGCCCAGCTGTCGGCTGATCTCGATTGCAGCCAGTCCGCTTTTAAGAGACAGCCAGTCAAGAAAAGAGGTTTTCCGATCCGTTTCTGTCTGCCGGGGTTTTTCCGGATCCGATCCGTGTTCCCTCAAAAAGAGATCTTCAAAAAATGCCCTGAACCGATCGACGGGAATCGGTTCGAAGGCTTCGGGCATGCCGAGACAATGCCTGGCCCAAACGGTCAGCACCATGTTTTTATGGGTCATCAACCGGTATGGCGTATTGATCTGTATATCCATCCGATCGAGCAGGTCGTCAAAGGCGATTATCCCATCGAGTACCGAGCCGGTGCTCCGGATGTCTTCAAGGGTGTCGAATTCCCGGTAGAGCGATCCGGATCGGTAATTGTCAAAGTATAGCGGTTTCTTTATCAGCAGCCCGCCCAGCACCCCCAGCCACTCCTCGCCCCAGAAGCTGAGGGGAAGGGTTTTCTTTTCGAACCAGGCATCTTTTTGCCAGCGTTCCGCCCGCCACTTTAGATCCAGTGCCGCCCCGAACCCCACCCGGAAGATATCGGAAAGGGTTGTGGACCGTATCCAGTCGGCGACCTGGTCGGATCCCGGCTGATCCGCCCCGGAGCCAAGCAGCCGCAGACCGATGCTCAAATACCCGCAGACCTTGTCCACGGCGGCCTTAAGCTCCTGCCGGGTCTGAATTTTCTTTTGATCCGCCACAATGACCCGGTTGCAGAGACCGGCAAATTCGGTCTGGAGCTGCTGGAGAACCGAATCTGACTCAATTTTCCCCAAGGCCCCTGAAAAAAGATTGTCTTCGTTCATGATCTGTAACGGGTAGAGGGGCGTTGCCATAAATATTCGGCCGGAATCTTCCTGGATCATCTCCTTTTGACGATGGATATGAAGATCTTCCGGAGCCAGCGGCTGATAGATCCCGACAGCCTCGTCAAAGGGTAGAAACCCCTTTTCCGCCAGCCGCACATTCCGCATACGGTATGTCTCCTCCTCGGTTTCGGCAGGGATCACGGTAACCGACTCCATCAAAATTTTTTGATATCCGAGAAAATCCTGGCCGGCCAGGTCGGTTAGCAGCTTCCGGATCATGTCCTTTCGAGCCTTTTCGATGATCTCATCGGCCTCGTCCACAGATGGGTCATCCAGAATCCGGACATAGAAGCTGTCGTCCAAGGTAAAAAAGCCGGCGGGAAAATCGGACGGGTCTTGATCGTGTTCGCGGATCAAGACCTCAATACTCTTATTCAGAAAAAACTCGAGAACATCGGTTTTTTCCCGTGCCAGCCATCGGATGGACCGTTTTGCATCGGCCTGAAGCAACAGGTTCAACCAGCGGGTAATGGATGTTATATCGATCCGATCCTTTGCCCAGACTTCGGTATCCAGAATATAGTCCAGCTGTCTGTCAGATGCCAGTGCCAGCAACGGCAGGGCGTCTTCAGGGCCGATATCGTTAACAAGGTAATAGAGATCCTGCTCCGGAAATGAATGCACCAGCGGCACCGGTGCGTCCGCATCCAGAATCCGGTCCAGGGCCGTTTCAGGCGCCAGGCAGAGAAGTTCCCGTCTCTTTTCTGTCAGCTGTCTGATCCGCTCGGTGATCTGTTTCTGTGGTCGGTCTTTTGTGTTCATAGCCTATTCCTGTATGCAACTTGAGCTTTGTGCATAACCGTACAAAATATATCAAACGGCCGGTTCAAACGCCAGTCTGTTTTTGCTTCCAGGGTGCAAACTTAAGCAGCAGCAGCATACCCGGAATAGCGACAACGGTGCAGAAGATAAAAAACATCTCCCACCCCACCTGTTTGGCCATAAAGCCGGTGGGGGCCGCCGCCAGCACCCTTGGCAGCCCCATGATGCTGGTCAGCAGCGCATACTGGGTTGCGGTAAATTTTTTATTGGTAATACTGGCCATAAAGGCGGCATAGGCAGCAGTTCCCATTCCGCTGCTGAAATTTTCAAAGGCAATTACCCCCGACAGCGCGGGGATGCTGTATCCGATACGGGCAAGGATGGCAAAGCAGGCTGTTGAGAGCGCCTGCAATATACCGAAAACCCAGAGGCTTCGATTAATCCCCAGTCGGAGCATGGTCACACCGCCGGCCAGACCCCCGGCAATCGTGGCCCAAAAGCCGAACAGCTTCACCACGGTCCCGATCTCGGTTTTTGAAAACCCGATATCCAGATAGAAAGGGGTGGTCATGGCCGAGGCCATGGTGTCTCCGATTTTATAAAACAGGATAAAGGCAAGTATCCAGAGCGCGCCGTTGCGGCTAAAGTACTCGGTCAACGGCTCAAATACAGCCGCCTTGAGCGTCTGTGGCGTTCCGGCGGGCTTCACCGGTTCCGGTGCCAGAAGGGTGGTGATCACACCGGGAAGCAGGCAGGCGGCCATGATAAGATAAACCATCGAAAACGGTACATGATCGGCCAGGATCAGTCCGCCGCCGGAAGCCAACAGCATGCCGACACGGTACCCGTTAATATAGAGGGATGACCCCAGCCCGAGCTCTTCATCCGAAAGATCCTCCCGACGGTAGGCGTCCACGACAATATCCTGGGACGCGCTGAAAAAGGTAACCAGAAAGGCTGCAAAGGCGACCATCCAGGGTCCGTTTTTGGGATCCGTGGCCCCCAGCCCGGCAACAGCAACCATCAGGCAGATCTGCGCCACCAGAAGCCACCCCCTCCGCCTTCCCAAAAACGGCAGGGTAAATCGATCCATGAGGGGGGCCCAGAAAAATTTCAGGTTATACGGAAGCCCCACCAGCGCCATCATGCCGATGACGGTCAGGTCGACCCCCTCTTCTTTCATCCAGGCCTGCAGCACACTGATGGTCAGAAGAAGCGGCAGCCCGCAGGCAAATCCCATTAAAAAAGCCACCAGCATGCGGCCGCTGCAGATAACACGAACAATGGATCCTCTATTTGTCAGATTCATTAAGATCTCCAAAAGATGCCATGGGTTCCGGCCCCCCCTGTGTCGCGGGCTCCATTCAGTATTTGCCGCAGGCTAAAAGAAAACAGGCAGCGGTATAAAAACCCGCTGCCTGTTTACGGTGTTTCAATGAGAGATAACCTGTTATCGCCTTGAAAACTCTTCAAGCTGAGACGGCGTTACCACGGACCCGTACGCCGCTTTCAAAGCCTTTAGGTCCTTAAGCTGTTCGCCAAGGAGTGTGAAGAACTTTTCAGGCACCTTTGCCTCTTTCCGGTATGCTTCTGTCTGCAGGTCGACCCGGGCAATAATGTTGTCGACATAGAGTGAGAACTGTTTGTTGTAAAGATCTTCAGGATACGATTTCTCGAGGATGGACTGAAACAGATCCTTGAGATCCTGATATTTCGGAAGATAACCCACCGGTGTCGATATGGCCTCCACATCATTGTGCGCCCTTCTTTCCAGCCACGCCAGCCAGACCTTTACATCCCGTTTTTCACCCAGAAGCTTCTTTTCGCTGCCGCCCCGGGCTTCGTCGGTCAGAAAATAGTTGAGCCCCGCCAGCACGGGTCGCTTCTCATCGGAAATTTTACCACTGTTGAAGAATTCAAACTGGGCGTCCATGTAGTCGCCCAGTGCGCCGGGGGTAAACGGGGCGTTTGCCCAGGGTGCGCGCTTGACCCCGGTGGCACCGACCTCGGTGGCAGTGGCGGCAGATACGATACAGGCACCGATAAGAACGCCGTGATCCGGGGTTTTTGCAACCCAGACCGGCGGCATGGTGTCGCTGTCTCTTCCGCTGTAGGTGATGACCCTGGCTTCGACCCCTTCAGGATCTTCGTTTTTATCAGAATAGTTGCCCAGGGGTTTTGATCGCAGGGTGGCCCGGGCATTGGGGTGAGAAATCGGCACGGGCTTTCCGTTCTGATCGGTCATTCCCGCTTCCCATTCTCCCTGGAAGTTCTTCCCCTTTTCAGGAGGCGCCTCACCGCTTCCCACCCAATGGGGCACATCCTTTTCGTCGATTAAAACGTTGGACCAGATCACCTCGGTGCCGGGCTCTCGAAGACATTTCATGAGCAGGGGATCCCCTTCAAGGTTGACGTCTTCAACAATTCCGAAAATCCCGCTCTCGGGATTGATCGCCCGGACAGAACCGTCCTCTGCGATCCATAACTGGGCAAGATCGTCGCCCACAAAATGGGATCCGGCCATGGCGGTAGTGGTTTTCCCGCAGCCGCTGGGTGCAGCCCCCAGGATCCAGCTGATACGTCCGTTCGGGCCGTCCACGCCGGTAATAAACATGTGCTCGGCAATCTCTTTGCCCCGGTTGACATAAACCGATCGGTCGACTGAAAACCGGTGGTTGCCCTTTTTCATCAGCAGCGTGTTTCCGGCATAGGTGCAGTTGAAACTGTATGTCGTCAGGTTGTTTCGATCCATAAAAACCCGTGCGTTGGGTAAATCTTCGCTGCGGTTCAATCCCTCGCTGTGAATGTTTGCATAGAAATAACCGGCCCGTTCGACCTCCCGGTCAAAGGCGGTATAGGCATTCCGATAGAGCAGTTCCGCACTGTGCATCACGTAAGCGGAGCTTGTAACTTCAAGGGCCGGGTCGGATGCCGGAGCGCCGATGGGTCCGCGCACAAAGAATCCGATCAGCATCCGCATCCCCTTCATGATGCCGCCCATATGTTCCCTGACCTCTGACAGGGCCTGGTCTCTGTCCATTTTATTGGCCAGGGAGCTTATCTCCTCCCCTTCGGTGGAGATGTAAAAAGTTCGATCGATGATCCGACCCTGCTCATCCTTGAGATCGTAGTGGATGGTATGGTTCTCCATGGCAAGGGGCGACTCTTCGCCTTTTTCCAGGGCCAGCTTTCTGAAAAAATCCAGATCTTCCTCAGAACCGGTATTGACGTAAATACTGTCCGGTTCACACATCTTTACGGCGTTGGCGATTTTGACAAGAACCTCGGGTGATTTGATCTGTTGGATCCTGGCCAGATGATTTGCATCCGTCTTGGCCTTTAAAACATCCATTGCTTCATCAACTCCGGCAACCTTGCCGAGTTCGATGACAATGTCCATAACATCTTTTCTTAACCCCATGCTTGCTTCTCCTTTTTTTGACGTCAGCGTTAAGCGCTTAACGGTATTTTTGAGATCGATTTATAGATGATCGGCCCCAGACGGAAACTCTTGATTGTTTTGTCAATCCGTGGGCCCGTGTTCGCAAACAAATTTTTCCACAACAGGCATCTGCTGACGGATCCAGACCAGCACCTTGTCAAACTCGCATCTCAACTCCTGGAGGGCCTTACCCCGGTGACTGACCCGGTTCTTCTCTTGCCGGGACAACTCGGCAAACGTCTTTTCAAGTGCCGGGAAAAAGAAAACCGGATCATATCCGAATCCGTTCTCACCGGCCGGCTCCTCGGTGATGACCCCTTCACAGCGTGCCTCGTAGGTAAGGGCGGCACCTGTGGGCACGGCAATCGATATCGCGCACTCAAAGGCCGCTTGCCGGTCGGCACATCCCTTCATCTGGCCCAGAAGTTTTTCGCATCTTTGGATGTCGGTGGCATTTTCACCGGCATATCGGGCCGAATGCACCCCCGGAGCCCCGCCCAGAGACGCCACCACCAGTCCGGAATCATCGGCTATGGCCGGCACACCAAGAACCCGGGATACGAAACCGGCCTTTTTATAGGCGTTCTCTTCAAAATTCTCACCGTCTTCTTCCACTGCCGGAATCTGCCCGAAATCTTCAAGGTCTTTGATTTCAACAGGAAAATCCCTCAGAAGATCCCGGATTTCAGCGATTTTCCCCCTGTTGCGTGTTGCAATGACAAGGGGCGTATATAATTTTGCTTCGGCAGCCATCATTCGATTCTTTTGCGAAAAATTCCAAACGCCTTTGGGGCCGATCCTGTTGATAGTCAGATAAATGGGTGAATATAATTATGAATTTATGTTTTGTAAAGCCAATTTAATGCAAAATTCCTGGGCAACCGCATTTGGCTCATCCTGGCGGGATGACAGACGGGGTTGCCGATCACACCGGTCGGGCAGCTCTGTTCTTCCCGCTTTTGATGGTCCACAGCCACCGGCATCTCCAAAAAATGCTTTACACCCCAAAACATGCTGGTGTATCTAATTAGAGTCTTAATTGTTCCTAAACTAATCGGTTCCAGCCTTGTCCGCCTTTGGGGGGTTCAGGGGCTAAAGGGTTACAAACAGGGGAGCGAAAAATGCACAAGTTACGAATGGGCAGAGCCGGAGATCGGGTACTGATGCTGGGCAACGAGGCCATCGCACGGGGCGGCCTTGAAGCCGGGATAGGTCTTGGGAGCACGTACCCGGGGACCCCGTCATCGGAGATTTCCGCAAATTTTTTTCAACTCGCACAAGAAACCGGGCTCTATTTCCAGTACAGCACCAATGAGAAGGTGGCGCTTGAGGTTGCAGCAGCGGCTGCAAACTCAGGGGTGCGTAGCATGTGCATCATGAAACACGTCGGCATGAATGTGGCTGCAGACGCACTGATGACCCTTGCCTATGTGGGGGTTAAAGCCGGACTTGTGATTATCAGCGCAGACGACCCCTACATGTTCTCAAGCCAGAACGAGCAGGACAACCGCTACTACGGAAAACTTTCGGGGCTGCCGATTCTGGAGCCTTCAACGGTATCCGAGGCAAAACAGATGGTCATCGATGCCTTTGAGCTCTCAGAGCAGCTGAACGAGCCGGTCATTTTGCGCACCACCACCCGTATCAACCACTCAAACGGCATCGTCGAACTGGGAGATATTGTTTCCGCCGAGCCGAAGGGCGATTTCAAAAAAGACCCGTTTAACTACGTAACGGTGCCGGCCGTATCCAGAAAGCTTCATGTAAGGCTTCTTGAAAATATCGAAAGGGCCACCGCCCTTTCCGAAAAATCACCCCACAACCGGATCACCGGTACAGGCCCCCTGGGACTCATTACAAACGGGGTCAGCGACACCTATGTGTGCGATGCGGTCTCGGACCTGAACCTGTCTGACCGGACCCGGATACTCAGGATCGGTTTTTCACACCCCATGCCCGAAAAGCGCATAAAAGAATTTTTAAAAGGATGTGAAAAAGTTCTGGTTGTCGAAGAGGGTGAGCCCTACATGGAAGAAGCGGTCAAGGCCTTTGCCCAGGAGGCACAACTGACTTTACCGATTCTCGGCAAGGGCAAGGGGCTTTTTTCCCGGCTCTATGAGCTCGATCCGAAAACGGTCCGAACCGTTATGGCCAACAGCTTTGACATCCCTTACCGCCCAAAAGCGACGGTGGACACATCCGATGTGCCAGAGATTCCGGCACGCCCCCCGACACTGTGTGCGGGCTGCTCCCACCGGGCCACCTTTTATGCGGTGAACAAGGCCACTGAAGGCATGGATACGATCTGTCCCACCGATATCGGCTGCTACACCCTGGGGTTTTTACCGCCGCTGTCGGTGGGGGATTTTTTAATCTGCATGGGCTCCTCGGTGGGAACCGGGTGCGGGTTTTCAGCGACAACCGACAAGAAGGTGATCTCCTTTATCGGGGATTCGACCTTTTTCCATGCAGGCCTTAACGGGTTGGTAAATGCGGTGTTCAACAACCACAACCTTACCCTGGTCATCCTTGATAACGGCACAACGGCCATGACCGGTCATCAACCCAATCCGGGGGTGGACATGGAGGCGCTTGACCTTGCCGGCTACGGCAGGGTGTCGATTGAAAAGGTGGTTCAAGCAGTCGGTGTCGAACACGTATCGGTGATCTATCCGTACAAGGTTAAAAAGAGCATCTCAGTCATCAAAGAGGCCCTGGCATATCCCGGGGTGTCGGTTGTGATCAGCCGTGAGGACTGTGTGCTGTTTGCAAAGGGGGCAAAGAAGAAAAAGACCCGGGCCTTTACCATCGGCAGCAGTTGCAAGAACCGACGGGACTGCATAAGCGATCTGGGGTGTCCGGCCTTTTTTATCGAAGGAGATCGGGTGCGGATCGATCCGGTGCTGTGTACGGGCTGTGCGGTCTGTGCCCAGGTCTGTCCGGAGAATGCGATCCGGCCGGTGAAAGAGGCATAGAGAGGAATAGATTATGGATTCGATTCGACTTGTGATCGTGGCCGTGGGGGGGCAGGGAAACCTGCTGGCTTCTGCGGTTTTGGGGGAAGCAGCGCTGCTGTCCGGAGTTGAGGTCAAGATGAGTGAGATCCACGGCATGGCCCAGCGGGGGGGGGTGGTGGAGTCTGCGGTGGTGTTCGGGCCGGCAAGGAGTACGATCATCTCGGATGGTGAGGCCGATGTGCTCATGGGTTTTGAACCGTCCGAGACATTACGGGCATTAAAAAAATGCAGCCCGGATACGGTGGTGATAACAAACTTAGCCCCCTTGCCGCCCTTTACGGTGACCATCGGCCGGGGAAAATATCCGGAGCTTGAAACGCTTCAGGAGCTGATCCGCAAAAAGTGCGCCCGACTCATCTCTTTTGACGCGGTGGCGCTGGCCAAGGCTTCCGGAAACGTGCTCGGGGTAAACATCGTGCTTCTGGGTGCGCTGATCCGAACCGGGCTGATACCGATTCCCCCGGAGAGTCTTAAAGCGGCCATTGAAAATCGGACAAAGAAAGCCTTTCTGGAATCGAACCTGAAAGCCTTTGAACTGGGCTATGGAGCAGCCGATGGGATCGCTGCGGCCGGATAAGCCCGAATCGTTTTTCGGTAAAAACTCAACCGATGTTATAAAGTATGCTAATCCGAAAACGACTCTATTTTATGCTGTTTACCGTCTTTCTGGCGGTAATGGTCGGAAGCACCGGATATTACTTGATATTCGGCGGTGAGCCGAAGTTTATGGACTGCGTCTACATGACGGTCATCTCTTTGACCAGCGTCGGCTACGGCGAGGTGCTGGACGTCTCAGGGAACCTTTCCGCCCAGATTTACACCATGATCCTGATTGTTTCCGGAATGGGGGTGATTCTCTACGGGATCAGTACACTGACCGCCATTATCATCGAGGGGGAACTCTCCGGGATGTGGAGGAAAAAACAGATGGAAAAGCAAATCGCCAAACTGAAGGACCACTATATCGTCTGCGGGGTGGGCGACACAGGCCGCCACGTGCTTTCCGAACTGATCAAAAACAAAGAGCCGGTGGTCCTCATCGAACAGGACGAGGAGGCCATCGAGCGCTGCCTTTCGCTGGATCAACTGCTCTATGTCAAAGGAGACGCCACGGAAGACGAAAATCTGATTGTCGCCGGCATCGAGCATGCGGCAGGGATCATCATCTGTCTTCCCTCGGATAAAGACGCGCTCTATGTCACCATGACCGCCCGAATGCTGAACAGAAAAATCCGCATCATCAGCAGTATGATCAACCAGAAGCTGGAACCGAAGCTCCGGAAAGCCGGCGCAGACAACGTGGTCTCGCCCAATTATATCGGCGGACTCCGCATGGCATCGGAGATGATCCGGCCGACCGTGGTCGACTTTCTAGACAGCATGCTCCGGAGCCGGCAGGGGAATCTGAGGATGCACGAAATCCGTATTTCAGAGGACTCGCCGGTGGTCGGGATGAAAATAAATGAATCGGGTCTCCAGGACCGGCATCAACTGCTGGTGCTCGGCGCCCGACAGCAGGGCCAGGAGATCGAATTCAATCCGCCTCCTTCAAAAACCCTGGAGCCGGGCATGGCGCTTATCGTCATGGGAGAGGTGGAAAACATTGCAAAGGCCAGAAAGACGTTTTGATCAACTTCACCCCCTGTCTAAACCGTATCGATGGAATCGAGGCTTCCAGAGTATTTCTATTTGATCAAATTGCAATAATTACGAGGCAATTCTCCGTTCAAAACGAACAAATCCTCTCCGGACCCAAACCCATTTTTTTTAAAAAAATATAGCATTTATCCTATATATCCGATATATTATCCAGGAGAACAATCGGAAAAACCTTATGAATGACCAGTCGCAACTATACAGCAGTCGAATCACCAAAAATTACCTGGAATATCTGGATAAATTTTATCCGGATACGGATGTCACGAAAGTCTTGCAATCTTCCGGTATTACCCATCAGGAGGTAGAAGACCCCGGGCATTGGTTCACCCAACAGCAGGTCGACAGGTTTCAGGAAGCGCTTATCAGAGAGACGGACAATCATAATATCTCCCATGATGTGGGGCGGTATCTTGCGTCTTCAGAGGGCCTCGGACCCTTTCGCCAGTATATGCTCGGCCTGTTGAATCCCATGGCCATCTATCTGCTCATGGGCAAAGTCTACACCATGATGAGCCGGGGGGCTATTCTTGAAACACAGAAAATCGGAAACTCGGCTGTGGAGATCATCTCGACACCGAAATCGGGCGTTAAGGAGAAACCATACCAGTGTGACAATCGAATCGGATCTTTTGAAGCTGTGTCTCGGCTCTTTACAAAAGGATTTGCAAAAATCGAGCACCCATCCTGCTTCCATAGGGGAGATGAAGCCTGCCACTACATTATCAGTTGGGAAAAAATGCCTTCTGTTCTGTGGAGACGCGTCCGTAACGGTTTCTTGCTTGTAACTCTCTTCACCTTGATCCCGCTTTATTTTTTATATCCGGCGCTGCCCTGGTCGCATATCGTAATATCCGTTGCATTTGCAAATCTATTGTTTTTCATGCTTTCCCAGCAAGTTGAAAAAAAAGAACTGATCAAAACCATCGAGACCCAGGGAAATGCCGCCGAAGATCTTCTTGAAGAAATGAATATCCGTTACAACAACGCCGTTTTGATACAGGAAATCGGGCAAGTGACCTCGACCACGTTGCATATCCACACACTGCTCAATGAAGTCATAGCGATTATTCAAAAGCGACTGGACTTCGACCGCGGGATAGTTATGCTCGTAAATGATCAAAATACAAGCCTCCATTTCAATGCAGGCTTTGGATATAATGGCGTACACTTAAAGTTGCTAAAAAAAACCAAATTTTCCCTTAACAAACCTGAATCGAAAGGGACCTTTGCCGTTGCATTCAAAGAGCAGAAACCCATATTGGTCAACAATATTTCTGAAATAAAAGATGATCTTTCCGAAAAGAGCCTCGCCTTTGCCCGGCAAATGGGCGTTCAGTCTCTCATCTGCGTACCCCTGATCTATGAAAATGAATCATTGGGCATCCTTGCTGTAGACAATGTGAAATCAAAACGTCTGGCCACGAAAAGCGACATGAGCCTGCTCATGGGTGTGGCATCCCACACAGCCGTCGGTATTGTCCATGCCCGATCATTTCAAAAACTCCAGGAAAGCGAAAAGAAATATCGCGATCTGGTAGAGAATTCCAATAGCATTATCATGCGCAGAGACATTAACGGAACCATCACGTTTTTTAATGAATTCGCCCAGGAGCTTTTCGGGTACAACAAAAAAGAAATCATTGGGGAAAATATGGTGGGGACCATACTCCCAGATGCAGAGGCCGCCACAAATGAGGTTGCCGGACTTGTCGTATCGCTTCAGCAGAACCCGGAAAAACGGGTGGTCAGTGAAGGGAGGAACGTGCTTCGCAATGGAGATACCGTATGGGTTGCCTGGACCTATAAACCGGTCTTCGGAGACGATGGAACGCTTCAGGAAATTCTTTGCATCGGAAACGACATCACGGAATTGAAACAGGCAGAGGCGCAAAAAGCAGATCTTGAATCCCGGCTCCAACGCGCTCAAAAAATGGAGGCCGTCGGAACCCTCGCAGGTGGGGTTGCACATGATTTAAACAATATTCTTTCGGGTATTGTCAGCTATCCCGAACTAATCCTCATGGGGCTTCCGGATAACAGCCCTCTGCAAAAACCGGTCTTGACAATGCAAAAATCCGGTGAAAAGGCGGCTGCCATCGTTCAGGATCTGCTGACCCTGGCCAGAAGAGGTGTTGTATCTAAAAGTGTGATCAATTTAAACGAGATCATATCCGAATATCTGAAAAGCCCTGAGTTCGAATATCTGAAAACAAACAATCCAAAAATCGGTGTCAAAACGCAATTTGAAGTAAACCTGTTAAACATTTCAGGTTCGCCGGTACATCTTTCAAAAACGGTGATGAATCTGATCGTCAACGCAACAGAGGCCATGCCCGAAGGGGGAGACGTAAGCATTACAACCAAAAATCGCTATATCGACAAATCGTTTAGAGGGTTTGATGAAGTTGCAAAAGGCGATTATGTGACCCTTATCATCTCCGATAACGGTATCGGAATCCCCCTGGGCGACATCGATAGAATATTCGAACCTTTCTACACCAAGAAAGTTATGGGGCGCAGCGGCACCGGACTCGGCATGGCGGTGGTATGGGGAACCGTTAAGGACCACGACGGCTATATCGATATCCAAAGCACCGTAGGGAAGGGGACGAAATTTTCACTCTATTTTCCGGTAACCCGGGCGGAAATCACCAGGGGAAAAGAACAAATTCCTCTAGGAGATTTAAAGGGCAACGGAGAATCGATTCTTATCGTTGATGATTCCGGAGATCAGCGAGAAATCGCTACCGGGATTCTGGAAAAACTCGGCTATTCGGTTTCGAGCGTCTCTTCCGGAGAAGCGGCAATCGGCCACCTGAAATCCCGTCATGTCGATCTACTGGTACTGGATATGATAATGGACCCAGGGATCGATGGATATGAGACATATAAGCAGATCCTTGAAACCAGCCCCGGACAAAAGGCGATTATTGCCAGCGGTTTTTCCGAAACCAAACGTGTTAAAGCAGCTCAAAAACTGGGGGCCGGCGCCTATATTAAAAAACCCTATTTAATTGAAAAAATCGGGCGCGTTGTCAAAGAAGAAATGAATCGGAAAGGGATTGTATGATTAGACAGGAGAGGAGCTGAGGCACGGGTGAAACACTATAAGGGAATAATGGAAAGCGACCGGGAAACGCATCGGTTAGATATAAAAACCGATCCCAAAATGGTTGAAAAACAAGCGGTTTGGGCTGGAATTCATCCTGGAATGAGAGTTGCGGATCTGGGGTTTGGGTCCGGGAAAACAACCTTTTTTCTTAATAAATTGGTACAGCCTCAAGGCAGAACCGTTGGTGTTGATATCGAAAAAGATAGAATATCTTACGCAAAATCCCACTACAACGATCCGAACATCGAATATTACTGCAGGGACATTCGTGAATCTATGCTTGATATTGGTTTATTCGATTTTGTGTGGGTTCGATTCGTACTCGAGTATCACCGCTCGACGTGCATGGACATAATCAAGAATATTGCACAGATCCTGAAACCGGGCGGCATCATCTGCCTGATTGATCTAGATTATAACTGTATGACGCATTTCGGCATCCCTGAAAGACTCGAAAAGGCGATACACGGCATTGCCCGTCAATTAGAAAAAAAAGCAGACTTCGACCCGTTTGTAGGACGAAAACTCTACTGTCATCTATTCGATCTGGGGTATCATGACATCGCAGTCGATATGAAGCCGCACCATCTTATCTTCGGCGATCTAAATGACGTTGATGCGCTCAATTGGGAAGCAAAAATGGAGATCGCTGCAAAAAATTCCGGTTATGAATTTAGCGAATACACCGACGGTTATGAGGGGTTTAGAAAAGAATTCCTACAGGGATTTGCGAATCCAAGACGTTTTACTTATACCCCTGTCATTTGTTGCCGGGGGCAAAAACCAGCCTGAATTCTTTACACTGGCCGTATTAATACCTTCTAAGCAAACGGTTAATAAACTCTAAATATCCATCAGAAAATTGAAGATTTAAGGCCCATAAGGTATATTGCTTTTCATACTCAATGGCCTCTGAATCGGCATATGATAACGGATATAAGAGGACCGGCATTTCACTTTGCTCATATTTGGTGGAAAGCATTGACAACGATGAATAGAATATATCTTTCGGTACCCCTCCCGAATCCAATACGATAAAATGGATGCAATCCGTAAGATGCGACAAGTTCAGGCCGATATCTGACATGTTGACCACCGCCACGGCTTTCAGCTTATCTTTCTTCTTTAATGAATAAAGGTGTCGATCTCGCCTAAACCCCAATTGTTGATAAACTTCTGAGACATCATTCTGATCCAGCATGTTCGGCTCGAGGCCCAGGGCATTGAGCATGAGTCCTCCGGATACATGCTCGTAAAATGTCTCAAGTTCTATCAAATCTTCCCGGAGCGTTTTAACCAGTTGCCAGGGTTCCGGTAAATCCAGGTCATTATTGAATATCTTCTGGCAGTGAAGGTAGGCATAGGTATCTACTGAACATCTCTTGTGATCTTTTATATAACGGGCGGAGCCGCCGAATACCTTCAACGGAAATTTATTTTGCGGTCTAAAATAGCAGAAAACCAGATCGAGATGTGATGAATACATTTTGTAGGTATCATTACAATAATGATTGATTTGGCACAGAACCTGAATTCCCGCCTGATTATGAACGGCTGTGTTGGCAGCATGATGGTGGATCATCCATGAATTGCCGACAAACCGCACCATGGACATGTGACCCAGGATGCGTCCGTTGTCCTGATACACAAAGTGTCTGGCGATGCTGGGACTCTGAGTGTAGAGTTTTTCATATGTCGACTTTATTTTTTCCTTGTTGCTCTGAACGAACGCATATTTTTCAGGGTAGATAAAACCGGTTTCGAAAAAAAAATCCCACAGTGCTTCCGGATCGACCCGGTTTGAAATGTATGAATTTTTATCCTTTGCCTGGTTCAGAACCGCCAGCAGTTTTGAATGATCTCCGGGATCCATGTCTAGAAATACCATCCCGCAGACGATCAGGGGTTCCTCGGCATCTTCCTGAATGATCTTTTTGTTGATCACCTGGCTCCGGCATGGAATGCTGAATGAACTTGCGAAGCTGAGCTCCATTTCCGGTATCATCATCCCCGGCAGGAGAACCGGCACCCCTTCATCTTCCTCAACGGAAAGTCCGGAACCGGAAAGATCGACGACATTCAGGCAAACAAGCTTTTGGGTCAGCGGGTGTTTAAAAAGAACATCGGGAGACGGAACGAGCTGATACCGTGAACTCCGGAACTGTTTCGGACTGAACCGGTGGGTGGATTGGTTGAGTGATTCCAGAACAAAGGTCCGGGTCCTCTGCCCCAGTGTCTGTCTGATGATCCGGCATTCTCCGGCATAGAGCGTTTCTGGGCCGTTTGAAAAGACAACGGTAATGGTCGATTTCGAGTTAAACCATTGGAAGGTTTGGGGTGGAAGGGCCGTTACTTCCACCCGAAAGGATCTGGCTGTAAAATCGATGAGTCTACCGTTAAAAACCACACTGTTTTGAATCAGCTGGGCGTGTATTCCGGTGCAATCGTGCCGCAGCCTTTTCCGGGCCCGGAACTCCAGGCAGGACTCTGGCAGACGGAGCCGGATCCCCTTAGCGGTCACCCGGACTTTGTCCGTAACCACGCAAAGCAGTTTATGGCCGTCCGGTACATGCAGGTCTTGAAATCTGTATGCCTTGACTTTCTCCCGGTTCCCGTTGGGTAACACCCAGACGCATTCGAGAATATCTTCAATGCACGGTTCCGGTTTTGCACGGAGGGATATGACCCGATCAAACCTGGGGTGTTTGAAATTGACCAGGACCGTGCCGTCCTGAAAATTTATAAAATTCAGCTTGTTGACCAGGTGATTCCGGGCAACGGTCCGTTGTTTTATTTTTTCTGTTTCGGCCGGTATGCCGTCGACCTCACCTATCTTTTTATCAGGTTCAGACAAATGTGGATACTGACACGCATTTTCCATATTTTCCTTTTCAAACGGATTGTTATGAAAAACAATTATTATGATCTTTTTGTCAGAAAATAAGGAACTTATCAACATATAATATGCGGAGGGCCGGAGAGATATTCCATTAAAATACGAACATCGCTGATGTGGGTATCCGAAACCGACCGTTTAAAACCGATACGAACGCAATATCCATAAAGCCCTCTTTTTCAGTATAAATTCTCGGTGAAATATTATTCCGGCTTGACTTTAAGCGGGTTGCTGATAAAATTCCGTATTCTTTAAGATTTGATCCACGCACTGAATCTGAAACTCGAATACGTTTCTCCCGGTTGTAATTATCCATCGGCCTCGGCATCTCCTGCAGCACCGCATGCGCCTGTACATGATAGCCAGAACAGAATACCAACGCTATTGAGGAAATTTTTGTTTCCAAAAAAAACCGTGCGTATACCCCGGGCATGGGGGCATTGTTAAAAAATCCCATGTGCGGACAAACCGTTTACCCTGAAAAATGAGGAGGTACATCATGACCGACAGCGTTTATAAAATCGTCGAGTTGGTAGGCAGCAGTGAAGCATCCTGGGAGCAAGCCGCAAAAAACGCCGTTGAAAAAGCCGGCAAAACCCTCAGGGACCTTCGGGTTGCTGAGGTCTCAAAGATGGATATGAAGGTCGAAGGCGGCAAGATCACCGCCTTCCGGGTACGGGTGAAACTCTCTTTCAAGTATAAAGATGATGATTAGGAGTGTCACTATCTCGACAGGGAACCGATCCATCGGTAGACAGGGACAAGATCCGCTTTGACTTTGCCGCGCTTTGGGACCATGAAAAGAAAACACTTCCTTTGCGCGGCAACCAGAGCCACATGCCGGATAATCCCGGGGTCCGGGTGCTTGTTGACAAAGGCCATTAGCCGGTCGCGGATATTATACTTTTCATAATAGAGATAAAAATCGTATCCACCCCACTTGATTTCCGTTTTTTCCAGCAGATGTTCATTGGTAATTTTCGGTCCGCGAAACCCTGCATACCCTTTTTCAATCAGGTGCCCCTCGCCGGGAAGCCGGGCTCTCAGATGCAAGGTGATAAACAGGCGGTCAAATTTCATGATCAGTTTCGATATGGGCATATAGAGCAGCGAGTGTCTGGGTAGAAGGGTGATGGTGGCTTCGATCTTTGAAAAGGGGCTCTTCTTTTTCATGACCAGGTCGGCATGGTAGCCGACAACACCGCCGATGTTGGTAAATGTCTGATCGTCTGGTTTTGCCACATCGACCAGATCGTTGAATACGGAAAGAAACAGCCGTTTGTTTGTTCTCCGGCCCCATAAATAGGCGGCAGAGAGCAGGCAGGAGAATGCGACGAACAAAAAAAACACCGGCTGGGTGATGATATGTTGGTATTTGAACATATTTAATAAGGCCCGATCAAAAAAGGGGAGTCAGGTCCTCCCGGATATTATACAATTCCGTTCCGTTGTCCTTTTGAAAATCGGGCAGAAATGCAACACGTTTCAACGGAACCTTCGAAACGCTCCTCATCTCGTTTTCCACCCGATCCGCCGCCTCCCGATTGTCCGGAGAAATCTTGTTGTGCAGGAGCAGGCGAAGCGGAAGGCCCAGTTCCTCAAAGCCTTTGACCAGTCGTACAGACTCCTTTAGAGATAACATGTCCGGATTAAACACCAGGGCAATGGTGCAGTCATCTCCCTTAAGAACCGTTTTGAGCGAATGGTAACCGGATTCCAGCGCCAACAATTTCTGCAGGATGCCGTCATCTTTTTCATCATAGGAGAGCAGCGTCTCCCCCTGGCTCTGGGGTCCCCGTATCCGATGGATGGTGTAGCATTTTTCCAGGATTTTTCGACGGATTTGAACCAACCGATCGATCCAGGTAAGGGTGACCTGGGGCAGAGCCAGAAACCGCAGGGTCAAACCGGTTGGCGGCGTGTCAAAAACAATGTAATCATAATCGGATTCGGACCGTATCGTCTCTTCGATGCTGCTCAACAGCGCATACTCTTCGATTCCGGGGGAATATTTCAGCACCGAAAAATAATTGTCCAGGTTCAGTACCTGGAGATATTTGTAGGTGTCTGAGAGTACGTTTATTTCCCGCTCGAGATAGGCCTTTGACAATTCTTTGAGGTCGATCTCTTTCAGATACAGGGTATCGGCAAATCGGGTCTCCTGCCGGATCTCAACCCCGAAGATGTCTCCCAGGTTATGGGCCGGGTCCAGGGAGACAATCAATACCCGGTGCTTCCGGGACAGTTGCCAGGCGGTGGCGGCTGCAAGGGTGGACTTTCCCACCCCGCCTTTGCCTGTAAAGAAAAGTATTTTCATCTAACCGATTCCAAGGATTCCGCACATTTCAGCCAGCATGTCGTTTGAGTCCTGGGCTCTTTTGTGCAGAATCTCAAGCTCTTTCTGCATGTGGGGCAGCAGTTCGACGGCCAGAAAGGAAGGCGGGGAAGGCAGCCCGACAAAAGATCCCAGCAGCAACAGGGCGAAGATGTTCCGGAGTTCTTCAACTTCGGTAACGGTCAGGGCACACGCATTCGCGCGGTGGTTCGCATCGATATTGCGGCAAACTGTCCTTAAGAATTCGAAAAGCGAAAATTGCATCGGACCCGCCTTGAACAGCGCAGAGACAGGCGGTGCAGGGCATGCCGTGCACCGCCTGTGGATAGTCCAGCGCCGGGTTAGGTGACTTTGTAGGATTTTGATTTTACAAAATCATAAATGAACACAAAGTTCAGTACAAACATCACCACCAGGATAGCCATCACGGCCCACCCCGGTCCCGGTTTCTTTGCAATGGCAGCGATCTGGACGTTGAAGATAAACCAGATCATCGCCGCCGTTACCGTGACCCACAGCAACCAGGCAGGAATCACGGCGATGTTGACAAAAGAGGATTTCATTCTTTTGGCCACGTAGGCAGCACCTGTCATCAACGCGATGGAAGCGATCAGTTGATTGGCCGCGCCGAAAGACCCCCAAATGACCAGCCAGTTTCCGGTAGCCGCCAGCCAGATTCCCAGGGCCGCCGGAATCACGGAAGCGATCCAACGGTTCGTCATGAAATTATAGAGTCCGGAAGCGCTCTCTTTTAAGGGGGCTGCCATTTCCGTCACGCAGTATCGGGCCAACCGATTGGTGGTGTCCAGGGTGGTCATGGCAAAAGATGCAACCCACATTCCGGCAATCACCTTAACAAACAGCACCGGTATAAAGCCGAGAAAGCTCGCCGAAACCATATCCGCATAGGATTGGACAAACAGGTTCGCTTTTGAGAGCTTGACGGATGCCGAAGCCTTGGTAAACATCGCCCCCCAGTTCTCCATATTCAGGGTGGCGGCATCAACCCCGGCATTTTTCAACGCGGTATAACCGAATCCGGCAATGGACACGATCACGATGGTGGACAGAAACCCCTCGGTAAACATGGATCCGTACCCGATGGGCAGTGCGTCGGATTCCTTTTCTATCTGTTTGGAAGTAGTACCGGATGCCACCAGGGAATGAAATCCCGAAAGGGATCCGCAGGCGATGACCAGTGGGATCGCAGGCCAGAAAGGTGTCGGTTTCCCGCCGAGAAGAATCGGCGCAAAAGTGGAAACAGCCGGAATTTCAAACCCTTTGAAGGTAAAGAGCGCGGCAATGAACCCGATAGCCAGACCCGTATACAAAAGCCATGAGTTGAGATAATCCCGTGGCTGGAGGAGGATGTTGACCGGGATCGCCGATGCGATGATGATATAAAAGAAAAATATCCACATCCAAAAACCGTAGCTTGCCTTGATGGGTGTCACTGTGCCCAACCAGATCGCCACTGCCAGCATGACGATACCGATAGCGGTGGCCGCGACAAAGTTCATCTTGACACGATACATGAGAACACCCAGCACAAGGGCCGCCAGTATCTTCCATGCATAGGATGATGCAATTTCCGGTGTCCGGACAAACATCCCGCCGATGATGGCGCCGAAAGCGGCAACGACCAGTATCAGCAGAAAGAAGACGATCCAATAAAAGGCAGATCCTGTCCGTTTGCCCATGAGGTCAGAGGCAACAAACTGTATGGATTTTCCGTCGTAGCGAACCGAGGCCATCAGGGCCAGATAGTCATGAACCGCCCCGATGAACGCATTGCCGAACCAGACCCAGAGAAGACCGGGAAGCCAGCCCCAGCAGATTGCAACCGCAGGCCCGATGATGGGGGCAGCCCCTGCGATGGAGGCAAAATGGTGCCCGAAGAGCACCTCCTTTCTTGCCGTCACAAAATCAACCCCGTCGTAGAGCTTCTTGGATGGGGTCTCGTTGCTGTCGGAGACTTGTAAGACATCTTTTTCGATTTTCTTGCCGTAGGTAAAATAGAGCAGAAGGTAGAGCAAGAACCCTACAAGAATGATAAATGTGGTCATCGGTTTCCTCCTTTCGACCCGTGAATGGATTTTCGGAGTGGATCCCCCCGGCGGCACTCGAAAGGATCAAAAAAAAGCAAGCCTTTATCAATCCTCCTTTCTGTAAGTTATCGTTTGCAGCCGGTGTCATAGGTACCGGAAAAAAGAGCCATCCCCAAAAAGACGGCGAGATCCGGTGAGAAACCGGTGCAATCTTTGAGAAAACTCAGGAAAACTTGAAGGTATTGGCCTGAAAAGTCAACAAAAAAACCGCAAATGGCCATTTTTCCATGGGTCGATGTTCTCGTTAAAAAATATGAAGGCCGGTTATCGCAGGTTGCCTGTTTCATGTTACCCCTCTGAAAAGCCCACTCAAACCGGGCGGTTCAAAAGCGTAAATTTTGTATTCATGCCTATTTTCAAATAGTTATATGCTAATTCAAAAATAATTAAAACATGGGTTCATAATTTTGAACCTGCCGTGACATTAAAAATCTCTATTGATAACAGTAGCTTTTAAAAACCAGGCGAAATCGGGTTCAAAAACATGAACCGCAGCCGCTGTGAACCCGGGCGCATAGGGGCAAAACCGGGACCGGAGAACTCCGGGGGTGAATTTTTAACATATTGAATTTTTTACATATAATTTTTTATTTAACCTTTTTTTCTATTTTGGCAAACAAATTGCTATAAAGAAAGTCGAACTGATTAATTTCTTAAAATAATTTCTTCATCTGTTCTTCTCCTAAATGGCTAATCAGAAAACTGATTAGCCATTTTTTTTCACAATCCCGCATCCGTTGCATTATTGTCCTTGACAAGGATATTCATTTTAAATACATTTTCACCTTTAAAAAATTTTGCCTTGGTGCGCCCTTTGGGCTGTAAACGGCACCGGCGTGATACCAAAAGGAGCTCAGGAACAGTCTGTCGTATGCAACTTGAAATTCGACTGTCTCAAAAAAAAGATACGATCCTGAAAGAATGGTTTGATCGGGTAATCAGAACGTATCCTGAGGAGACTTCAAAATTCTTTGGACGCCGGAGTGATCCGTTTTCCAACCCGATGGGCAGTACGGTCTATCACGGATTGGAAGCGATCCTGCAAGAGCTTGTTCAGGGGATGGATCACGAGGCCCTGAAATCTTTTCTCGATCCTATCGTACGCATTCGTGCCGTTCAGGGCTTTTCACCCTCTAAGGCCGTCTCATTTGTTTTCGATTTAAAATCGGTTGTCCGTGACTGCTTCGCAAAAGACATGCCGGAAGGCGAATATGCGGACGCACTCCTGAAATTCGAATCGAAAATCGATACCCTGAGCCTCATCGCCTTTGATATCTATGCAGCATGCAGGGAAAAAATCTGTGACCTTAAAACCAGTGAGATGAAAAGGACAACGTTTCAGGCACTTGAAAGGGCCAATCTGATCACCGAAAGCCCGTTGGACTGATGGGTTTCTTGAATACTGACGCCGGCTTTGGGCAAAATCGCCGTTTAGCCGAAGAGTGAGGAACAAACAAATGAATCGTAATTACATCGTTTCTTTCCTTGCGGTACTGGTTCTTTATCTGATCGCCTACGTGGGTGTTTCAGCAATGGGGCTCCAGGTGTTGTTTGGGGTGGTGATACCATACATTGCCTTTATCGTCTTTATCGCGGGATTTATTTACCGCATTATCGATTGGGCGAAAACACCGGTCCCGTTCAGCATCCCCTCCACCTGCGGTCAACAAAAAAGCATGCCGTGGATCAAACAGAGCAAGTTTGAAAACCCGTCGACACCCTTCGGGGTTGTGGTCCGGATGGCTCTGGAAATTTTCTGCTTCCGTTCCCTGTTTCGGAATACAAAAGCCCGGGTCGTAGAAGGCGGCACCAAACTCTCCTTCGAAATGGAAAAATGGCTCTGGCTGGGTGCCATTGCATTTCACTATTGCTTCCTGGTCGCGCTGATAAGGCACCTGCGGTTTTTTGTCGAGCCGGTTCCTTTCTGGGTCCAGCTGGTGGAAAAACTGGATGGGTTCATCCAGATCGGCCTGCCGGGTATCATGCTCAGCGGCATTCTGCTGCTTGCAGCCGTCATCTACCTGTTTTTGAGACGCATCTTCATCTCACAGGTACGATATATTTCCCTGGCTTCGGATTTTTTCCCGCTTTTTCTCATCATGGGGATCGCCATCTCCGGGATCGTGATGCGTTATTTTACCAAAGTCGACGTTACCGCCGCCAAGGCGCTCGCCATGGGACTGGTCACCTTTCGTCCCGCAATACCGGACGGCATCAGCGGCATATTCTTTGTCCACCTGTTCCTGGTCTGTATTTTGATGGCCTACTTCCCTTTCAGCAAGCTGATGCATCTGGGCGGCATTTTCTTCAGCCCCACACGAAACCAGATCGCCAATACCCGTGAATACAGACATGTCAATCCGTGGAACTACCCGGTAAAGGTGCACACCTACCAGGAGTATGAAGATGAATTTAGGGATAAAATGATAGAAGCTGGGTTGCCAGTGGAAAAGGAGTAAGGCATGTCAGACCTTCCGCAATCAGATGAGCTCTTAGCAAGCATCGATCACCGTCCGCCGAAAACCGGTTGGATGGATACACCGACAACCATCCGAAAGGGTATGTACTGCTACGCGTCCAATCCCAAAAGCGTGGAATATCTCGATCTGCCCAATGCAAGGCAATGGAACCCCCTTGACGAGGACTGGAGCCTTCCTGAAAACTGGCAGGAAATCCTCCACCAGGGCTTAAAGGATCGACTGGACAAATTCCGGTCCTTTAAAGTCTTTATGGACATCTGTGTTCGATGCGGTGCCTGCGCAGACAAATGTCATTTCTTTTTAGGCGGCGGGGATCCAAAAAATATGCCGGTCCTCCGGGCAGAACTGCTGCGATCGGTCTACCGCAACGATTTTACCACCGCCGGAAAGATTCTCGGAAAGTTCGTCGGTGCACGGCCCATGACCCTGGATGTATTAAAAGAGTGGTGGTACTATTTCTTTCAATGCACCGAATGCCGCCGTTGTTCCGTATTCTGCCCCTACGGCATCGACACCGCTGAAATTACCATGATGGCCCGGGAGTTGTTCAACCTGCTGGGTTTAAACATCGACTGGATCGCCACACCGGTGGCCAACTGCTACCGGACCGGCAACCACCTGGGCATTCAACCCCACGCCTTTAAAGATATGCTCGATTTCTTTGTCGAGGATGTCGAAGAGATCACCGGTGTGCAGGTGGCCCCCTCCTTTAATCGAAAGGGGGCGGAAATTCTGTTTATCACCCCTTCAGGTGATGTGTTCGCCGATCCCGGCACCTATACCTGTGCCGGGTATATGATGCTGTTCCACTACCTCCAGGACCTGGGACTCGATATCACATGGAGCACCTATGCCTCTGAAGGCGGCAATTTCGGTTCCTTCACGTCCCATGAAACCATGAAGCGGTTGAACGCCAAGATGTATGCAGAGGCGAAAAGACTGGGGGTTAAATGGATTCTCGGCGGCGAGTGCGGCCATATGTGGCGGGTGATCAACCAGTATATGGACACCATGAACGGGCCCACCGATTTTCTGGAGGCCCCTGTCTCTCCCATCACCGGAACCCGGTTTGATAACGCAAAATCGACCAAGATGGTCCATATCACCGAATTTATCGCGGACTTGATAAAACACGACAAACTCAATCTGGATCCCAGCCGGAACGACAACAAGGTGGTGACGTTCCACGATTCATGCAACCCGGCCAGGGGGATGGGGATGTTCGACGAACCCCGGTATGTGATAGAAAATGTATGCAACCATTTTTATGAAATGCCGGCAAACACGATCCGTGAAAAAACGTTCTGCTGCGGCAGCGGCTCCGGTCTGAATGCCGGCGAAAACATGGAGCTGAGGATGATCGGCGGGCTGCCGCGGGCCAATGCGGTCAAGCATGTTCATGAGAAATACGGGGTGAATATGCTGGCCTGTGCATGCGCCATCGACCGTGCCGCACTCCCGACCCTGATGGAATATTATGTCCCGGAAGTAGACGTAACAGGGCTCACGGAACTGGTCGCCAACGCACTGATAATGCCGGGTGAACAGGACAGGACCACCGACCTGCGCGGTGAACCCCTACCGGGTATGGAGGAGGAAGATGCCGAGTAACAAAAAAATCTACGACAAAGGGAAAGTCATTTTCGGCCTCATTATTTTCGGAGTGCTGATCACATTTCCGTTTTGGTACAATCTCGGAAAAGCAGCGCCTGCACCGGAGCTTGTTCTGACCGAAAAAGCTACGGCGGCAAAAGAATGCGTCCGATCAACCGATTACATGAGAGCCGAGCATATGCAGCTGCTCGATGTCTGGCGGGATACCGTGGTACGCGACGCAAAACGCGTCTATATCAACCCCCAGGGAAAATCCTTTAACATGAGCCTTTCCAACACCTGCCTTGACTGCCACTCGAACAAGGCGGAATTCTGTGACAGATGCCACAATTACGCTTCCGTATCCCCATACTGCTGGGACTGCCACATAGACAACCCGAAGGAGACGAAGTGATGGAACGGAGTAGAAGAGGTTTCCTGAAACTGGCCGGGCTGGGTGCCGTGGGCCTCAGTGCAAAGCCGGTTTTCAGCGCTGTCGGACTCGGAGGATCACCCTCCCCGAAAATCCTTAAAAGCGATAAGGCACTAACGGCCAACCATTGGGCCATGGTCATCGATACCCGGCGTTTCAAGTCGGAAGAAGATTTCGAACCGATCACCGCCGTCTGCCATAAAATTCATAATGTACCGAAACTTCAGAACAAACGGCATGAACTCAAATGGATCTGGACCGTACCCTATGAAAATGCATTTCCCGGCAAAGAGAACCGGTATCTGAATGAACGGATCGCGGAGCTGCCGTTTCTGGTGCTCTGCAACCACTGTGAGAACCCGCCCTGTGTTCGCGCCTGCCCCACAAAAGCGACTTTTAGACGGGCAAGTGACGGTATTGTACTGATGGATTTTCACCGCTGCATCGGATGCCGGTTCTGCATGGCTGCATGCCCCTTTGGCGCCCGGAGCTTTAATTTCAGAGATCCCCGGCCCTTTCTCACCGAAACGAACCCCGCATTCCCCACCCGGACAAAAGGGGTCGTGGAAAAGTGCAACTTCTGTGCGGAAAGGCTTGCCGAAGGCAAAATCCCCGCCTGTGTGGAAGTATCGGACGGGGCCATCGCATTTGGAGATCTTGAGGATCCCGACTCCGAGGTGAGAGTGCTTTTAAATGAGCATTATACGATTCGCCGCAAACAGTCACTGGGAACCGAACCGAGCGTCTATTATATTGTTTAGTAATAAGTGTTTAAAACTTAGTACGTTGATCTTCTAAACACTTGATTGAATAGATCGAAATTCGAAAATCACAATTCGAAAATTTTATTGAGGTTATTATGATTGAGCTGATTTTCAAAGGAACAAAACGATACTACGGATGGATGACAGCCCTTCTGGCGGTGGTCGGCGTAGGTCTTATCTGCTACTTATGGCAGCTGAATTTCGGACTTGGCATTACCGGGATGAGCCGTGATGTCTCCTGGGGGTTCTACATTGCCCAGTTTACCTTTCTGGTCGGGGTTGCAGCGTCTGCCGTGATGCTGGTGATGCCGTATTATCTTCATAATTACAAGGCATTCGGCAGGATCACGATCCTGGGAGAATTTCTGGCCGTCGCATCCGTAACCATGTGTATTCTCTTTATTTTTGTTGATCTCGGGCAACCGATGCGGGTCATGAATGTCATCCTCCACCCGACCCCCACATCGGTACTCTTCTGGGACATGATCGTCTTAAACGGATACCTTTTCTTAAACATCATCATCGGATGGAAAGTACTGGCTTCCGAAAGAAACGGGGTTGCTCCGCCCCGGTGGTTAAAACCGCTGATTTATCTTTCCATCCCCTGGGCCGTGAGTATTCATACGGTCACCGCTTTTTTGTACTGTGGTCTTCCGGGAAGAGGCTTCTGGCTCACCGCCATTCTAGCCCCCCGGTTTCTGGCATCGGCTTTTGCCGCCGGCCCTTCGTTTCTGATCCTGCTCTGCCTGCTCGTACGAAAACTGACCAACTTTGATCCGGGCAGGGAACAGATCCGAACGCTGTCAAAGATCGTAACCTATGCCATCATCATGAACGTCTTTTTCCTTATCTGCGAAGTCTTTGTTGCATTTTACAGCAATATTCCGGAGCACAAGGCCCATCTTCAGTACCTGTTTGCCGGGCTGCACGGCCACGGTGCCCTGGTTCCCTGGATGTGGGCATCCATGATACTGATGGGGATTGCCATTATCCTGCTGCTGATTCCCACGACACGAAACGACGAAGGAATCCTGGCTGTCGCCTGTGTGCTGGTTTTTATCGGCACCTGGATCGACAAGGGCATGGGAATGATTTCCGGAGGTTTCGTGCCCAATCCCCTTCATGAGGTCACCGAATACATGCCGACACTGCCTGAGATCCTGATCGCCCTGGGTGTCTGGGCACTCGGTCTTCTCGTACTGACCGCCCTTTTTAAAATGGCCACAGCGGTAAAGGAAGAAACGTACGCATAAGTATTGCCGTCAGTGACCATGCCCAGCAGAAAGGTAATCTTGAGAAATACTATGATGGGGTATAGAAGTATTGAGAAATTTCAAATAACAAATCCCAAAAAACAAACAAATTACAATGACCAAATTTCAAAATCCCAAACAAAAAACAATCGCTTTGAACCGGTTTGGAATTTGTGATTTGTGATTTATTTGTAATTTGGTGCTTGGAATTTGTGATTTTAGATACAAAACGCAAAAGCAGAGCCAACGATCTCTGATTGGGCTTAGAGATCCAAGTTTTCAATGTAAAAATTCAAAAGGGGCCCGGATGCATCCGGCCCCCTTTTTTTTTATAAAATTGGTCGGAGGCTTTCATACAAGGCAATGCCGACGGCGGTTGAAAGATTCAGGCAGCGGACCTCATCGGTGATGGGGATATGATAGATAGCGCCACTGTAGGCGTCCAGGATGCTTTCCGGAAGCCCTTTTGTTTCGGAGCCGAATACAAGGAACAGTCTCCGGGGAGAAGGCATGGACCAGAACGGAAGACTCCCCTTTTTTGAAAAAACCGCGACCTCCTCGGGCAGCGGTGCCATATGCTTCTCAAAATCCTCGTAGTCGTCCCATAGAGACAGCTTCACCCGGTGCCAGTAATCGAGCCCTGCCCGTTTGAGCTCACGATTTTCGAGTGAAAATGAAAAGGGTCTGATAAGATGCAGGTAGGCGCCGGCTCCCAGACAGGTTCGGCCGGCGTTTCCGGTGTTCCAGGGTATTTCGGGCGCCACCAGCACCACATGGCGTTCAAAAGGGGCATTTGCGACTGTTCGGCTCATCTGTCTTTCACACCGCAATAGGGACAGTAGTCAAATTTTTCTTCAAGGCGTCTCCCACACTGTTTACACATCCGTATCGACTCGTGAGATGTCGACACCGGTCCGGTTCCGGATCGATCATGCCCGGACGCCCGGCACCGGTTGCAGAAAGGGACCGGTTCTCCCTTCTTTACCCGAATGACCGGGATAAAAAAGAGGCTTAAATAATGATCCACCCGCTGAAGATAAACCTGGGCAAGCCCGCAGGACGGACAGATCCGCGGTGCGGTGTCAAGCCTCTTAACTTTTGGCGAAACCCCGGCAATTAAAAACATTTGATGGCTCCCCGGTGCCGGCCGCTTCTGGAGCATCATCAGTCGCGGGCCGAATAGTTGTTGAAAAACAGGTCCGTATTGTATAAGAATCCCGATCACAGTCAAGAATTGATACCGGTATCAGAAAATTAGTTTGGCGTTTATAATCTTAATGCCCTGTAAACCAATGTCGTGCAATCGGCGGAATGATTCTGGATGCTCGATACTGGATAGTTGGTCGATAATTATCCTTTTTTATCCAGCATCGAGTATCTAGCATCACTTTCCAATAGCATAAAAAAGTTGTGTAACGGATAGGCAGTTATCAACCCCCAAAACACTATCTTAAGCCCTATTGGAGCAGCCCGTGATCATCGACTTTCATACACACATATTTCCAGGCGACATCCGGCACCGCCGTGAAAAATACTTTGCCGGTGAACCGGATTTTAAGCTTCTCTACAGCTCACCCAAATCAAGAATCGTCGGCGCAACAGCGCTCATCGACGCCATGGATGAACAGGGTGTTGACAAATCGGTGGTTTTCGGGTTCCCATGGAAAAACTTTGCCACCCTTCAGCAGCATAATGACTACATCCTGGATTCGGTTGCAGCCTACCCGGATCGCCTCGTCGGTTTCTGCTGTCTGGATCCGACCCATGACAAAGCCCTTTTTGAAGCCGAACGATGCCTGGAGGGAGGCCTTTCCGGTGTCGGAGAACTCGCTTTTTACGGATCGGAATTGACCGAGGCGCTCTTAAGGCGAATGGATCCCCTGATGGCCTTTTGCCGGGGAAAATGCCTTCCCGTGCTGATTCATACCAATGAACCGGTGGGGCACGTATATCCTGGGAAATCCCCCATGACCCTGAAAGCGCTTTACCGGTTGATAATGCGCTTTCCTGAAAACAGACTGGTGCTTGCCCACTGGGGGGGCGGTCTGTTCTTCTACATCCTTTTAAAAAAGGAAGTTAAAAATGTTTTAAAAAATGTCTATTTTGATACGGCCGCATCCCCCTTTCTTTATGATGCGTCTGTATACTCCATTGCCCGCAGCATCATGGGGTCTGAAAAAATCCTGTTCGGCAGCGATTTTCCGCTCTTGAATCCAAACAGATACTTTGCGGAATGGGAAGCATCCGGTTTATCCCAAGACGATATCTGTAAAATTTCAGGACAAAACGCAGCCGCCCTTCTTAATCTTTAAACTGCGTAACAGTTCAGGTTGTTTAGGCTGCAGGCTAAAGGCTGTTAGTTTACAACGCCTGGGCTATCTGCGCATTGATCGACTTGTGTGTGGTCGTAGCTCCCAGAGCGTGGCCCCAAGCTTGCAGAGCGACGTGTCGGGTCGAAGCCGGAGGCGTAGCCTGTAGCCCGAAGCAGGGTGCCCAAGATCTTCTCGGTCTCCACAATTGGGAAGTCAACCATACTTCAGCCTAAATGCCTACAGCCTGACCCTGCCCTATGCCCTCTGGCCTTCCCCATGCTCACTCAGACGCGTATCGCCTGGAGCGACCGCAAAATCGGCTGTATCCGCACCCGATGCTCCGGCGGCACAAAAAGCTTTTTCATGGGCCGGTTCCGGATCATCCGCAATCCGGATACGCCCAAGGATCCGTTCCCATAATCTATCCGGTGCGTTTCATCCGTCATCAACCGGAGTATATCCACAAGGTTTCCGGAATAACCGTCGCAATCGATATGTTCGATGGTCTGCAGAAAGAGGGTGTTAACACTTACTGCAAAATCATCGACATCCGCAGTTCCGGTATCTCTGCAATTGATTCGCGACACCATACACCGGCACCCGAACGGCCGAAATTCATAAACCGCACACAGGTCTGCTTCCAGGAAAATGCACCCACCCCATGTGGGATCGTTCTGCTCATCGGGTATCTTTCCGCCCTCGGCACAGAGTTCGGCCAGCATATTGGTGGTTATCTTCGGATGAAACCGCTCGGTATCCGGATACCGGGCAATCTGTTCGAGTCGATCAAATCCTCCCGAGCCGATCAGATGCTCAACGATCCGGTACCCTTCAAGGGTGGTCAGGGTCACATTGCAGGTACAGCAGGACGAACATGATTTTTCACAGGCAATGTCGAAATCCTTGACAAACCGGTGGTAAATTTCATAAATCCGGCCGAGCGCCTGAAGCTTTGTTTCTAAGTTGAACATCGACACCTCAATTAACCCTATAGTTCCATAAAACGTTGGAACCATTTGTTATTGTTACGACAGAAGCCATTGTAAATATTGATAGATAGTCGATTCTCGATACTGGATTCTCGATGTTTTTGGAACTCACTCCGAGTTCATTGCTGATTATCGAACATCGCGTATCAAATATCCAGCCTGCCGGGTCATCGTGTTGGGTCGAAGCTGAAAGCGAAGCCCGAAGCTCGATAGAGCAACGACCGGTATCGATCCCTATGGAAGCAATGATATTGCATAATGCCCCAAGTATTACTAACAAAACTTATGCAACGTTAGGGTTAACTGCCTTACGCCATTATCCAGTGACCTTATCCTTAATTTAAAATTTAGAATTCAAAACTAATCTATCTCTTACCACACATCCGGCCGTTCGCAAATCGGACGAAGGGCAAACGCATTTGGATTCCGTGTATAATTCGAAATATCGATATCCCAAATGCGTTTGCCCTGAATCGAACGCATAAGCCCTTGACATTAATCAACCGGCTCAGTACGCTTTTTTTAAATGCCGCAGAAATATACCGGAAACCATGTCCGGTTATCTTCAAGGCCGATACGATTTTTGCTAAAAGGAATACCCAATGAAAAGCAACGTCTACTTCATGGACCTTCGGTCCACATACACCAATAATCTGTTGAAAAAACTGAGCCGCCTGCTGGAGACTGCAGGTCTCGACGCGTGCATCAGAGAAAGGGATCTTGTCGCCGTTAAGCTTCATTTCGGAGAACTTGGCAATACCGCATATATTCGGCCGATCTTTATCCGGCAGATTGCCGATAAAATAAAATCCACCGGCGGGATGCCTTTTTTAACCGATACCAACACACTCTATCGGGGCACCCGAAGCACGGCAACGGATCATATTCGAACCGCGATCCGAAACGGCTTTTCCCATTCGGTGGTGGATGCGCCGGTAATTATCGCCGACGGACTCCGGGGCAACAGTGAAACGGAAATGGATATCCGCCAGAAACAATTCAAAACCATTTTTATCGCATCCGAGATTGCCAACGCCGATGCTCTGGTTTCGGTGGCCCATTTCAAGGGGCATGAACTGACCGGATTTGCCGGTACCCTGAAAAATATCGGAATGGGGTGTGCTTCCCGAAAAGGTAAACTGGCCCAACACTCAACCGTTTCACCAAAAGTGAAACGGAAGAAATGTATCGGATGCGGCGACTGCATTCAGCGGTGTCCGTCCGAAGCGATCAGATTGGATGCAGACGATAAAGCAGTCATCGATTCCGAAACCTGTATCGGCTGCGGCGAATGCATCGTGATCTGTCCGGAAGGTGCCGTAACCATCAGATGGGATCAAGATGTCCCCATGTTCATGGAGAAGATGGTTGAATATGCTTCCGGCGTGCTCAAAGATAGAAAAGGGAAAGCACTGTTTCTTAACTTTCTCACGGATATATCTCCTGCCTGTGACTGCCCGCCGTACAACGATGCCCCCATTGTCAGGGATATCGGTGTTCTGGCGTCCTGTGATCCGGTGGCTGTCGATCAGGCTGCGGTGGATCTGGTGAACAACGAGCCGGCCGTCCCGGGTACGGCCATAGAAAGAAACCTGAAAGCCGGTGAAGACAAATTCAAAGGCATGTATCCCGAAGTGGACTGGAAATACCAGCTCGATTATGCTCAACAGCTGAATCTGGGAACACGGGGATACAAACTAGTCCGGATTGACTGACTAAAGTATCTTGACCAGTCGAAGATCCCGCCCAGCGGGGAGGACCAAGCTTTGGTTTCACCCTGAAGTATGCAGTCTATCGTCAAATAGCGTATAGTTAACAATCACCCCTAAAAGGGTCCATAATGTTGTATTTTCTGCCTCTCACCAGCCGTCGCCTCCGGCTATGGCACGGCACGCAGAGATCACTGAGAACACAGAGAGTTAAGATTTTTAAACAGAATCCTCCAGAGCAGGATTCTGAACAAACCACTGCGCTGCGCGGTGCAGTTCCGATGTTACATACAAGGCAAACATAGATCTAATCCTGATAGATTCTGGATAATTTGTATCCTCATTCACGGTATGTTGTAAATATTAGTTGACAAAAGTTGACAGACTGTTTTATATTTTTCCATGGAGAAAAAACTAAGCATACAAAAAATCATCCAGTCCATGGATGAAAAAGGGTTGAATCAGGCAGGCCTTGCACAAAATATAGGTGTTTCAAGAACCATCGTTTCCGCCTGGTTCAAGGGCCGTAAGTTTCCACGTCCGGATAAGCTCTTAAAACTTGGTTTGGAGCTCGATCTGCCGTTTCAGGACCTTGTTGAAAAATCTGTGACCGCCTCTGAGCCGATTGTTGCTTTCCGTAAAAAAGGCCGACGCAAGACAACGGATTTTCATATCGAAAATGCAAAAGATATCGGCCAGTTACTTAATATATTAGCGCCCTGCCTTCCTTATGAGGACCTGTTTCAGCCACCTTCTCTAAAAAAGCCAAAACTGGATTACAGCTATATTCAGAAAGCTGCCCAACGCATACGATCAGAGATTAAAGTTAAAGACGGTGAACCGATAGACTTTAAACAATTGATCGAAAAATTGAACGATTTTGAGGTGGTTTTGATTCCGGTTTTTCACGGGCAACGGGAGCATCATGAAAATGCCCTTCATATATACCTGCCAGCCTCGAAAACAACCTGGATCTTTCTTAATCTGGACAGCAATCTTCATGATTTCAAATTCTGGATGGCCCACGAGTTGGGGCATGTTTTATCACCGTCGTTGACCGGGGATAGTGCAGAAGATTTCGCCGATATATTTGCCCAAGCCCTTCTTTTTCCAAAAATAAATGCAGAAATGGCATACGGATCCATGACACATCTTAGGTCAACCCGTTCGCGGATCCGTAAAATCTTAGACATAGGGAATTCGCTTACCATATCTCCTATAACGGTATATAAGGCGATCAACGACTATGCAGCGGCAACCGGCCTGTCTGAACTGAACCTGGAGCCTTTTATTTATGCTTCAACAACAAACTTCAATAAAAATTATCCTAACGTAAGCGATATGTTGTTTGATGAAAAGCCCTTCAGCGCTTCAAATTATATTAAGAAAGCGAAAACGCTGTTTGGCAGCCCTTTTTTTGAAGCGCTTGGGGTCTATATCTCTGAAAACGAGAAATCAGCCGGATTTATTCAATCGATCCTGGATTGCTCAATTCTTGATGCCAAAGAGATTTATGCTGAACTGATTCAATAAATGCCCATAAAAAGAATTCTGCTTGACAGCAACGCATATTTGAGACTTGCCGACAGTTATCATCCGCTGCTGCATGAGCCCTTCGGGAAAGAACGGTTCGCACTTTTTTTAATCCCCGAATTTCAAAAAGAATTTGATAAAAATCCTCGCCTCTCCAATAAATTCGGTTGGGTCAACCAACCCGAATATGTCGAGAACAGAATGCATCGCATCCGGATCACCCGCGCTCAAAAGAAAAAGTTAAACATAACTTACTCTTATCTTTGGCCACATAATATCAGCGAAGGACTTGGTGCATCACGGATTGATGTTCAGGCGTTGGCTTGTGCAGATGTTTTGGATATTCCGGTGGTCACCGACGATTTTGATATGAGAGAACTTGGCAACACCTTTGGAATCAAGGTGTGGAGCCTTCTGGACCTTCTAAAAATCATGCACAAATCCGAACGGATCGAACTCAGCGAAATTAGAACCCTACTAAACTATCTCAGGTATATGAAAGATTGGCCATACCCTTCATTCGAAAAAGACGCCAAACGGGTTTTTAAAGGATTATAATTCACAAAACTTTTTTAATGGCCTCGATCCTTTTTAGAACCGGTGGATGGGAATAGTTCAGGAACACATAAAGAGGATGGGGCGTCAGGTTTGACAGGTTGTCAACCGAGAGTTTTTTTAACGCATCGATCATCCCCGCCGCCGCCCGGGTCGTTTCCACCGCGAACCGGTCCGCATCATACTCGTTTTTTCGAGAAAGCATCTGCATAAAAATTCCCATAAAAAATTCAAGCGGCGCATACAGCATACCGAAAAAGATCATGCCGGCATAGACGGATTTCTGTCCCATATAAAAGGCGTCGAAAAGCCCCTGAAAGGATATGAAAAAAGAGAGCAGGAAAAAGAGCAGTCCTGTCTGGGCAATACCCACCAGGGTCATCTGCAGGATGTGCTTTTTCTTATAATGCCCCATCTCGTGCGCCAGCACCGCAAGCAGGGCCTGGGTGCTGTGCCGGTCGATGAGGGTATCGAACAGCACGATCCGCTTATGTTTTCCGAACCCGGTAAAGAACGCATTCGACTTGCTGGACCGCCGGGAGCCGTCCATGACGAAAATGTTTTCCAGAGAAAACCGGATCGAACGGGCATAGTCAAAAATCGCCTCCCTCAACTCGCCCCCGGCAAGCGGTGTAAACTTGTTAAACAGCGGCATGATCCAGGTCGGGGCAATATATTGAATAACCAGCATAAATAGGGATACGGCAATCCAGCAGTACCACCAGGCATGACCTCCGGCGTATTGGAAAAAGGCCAGGACCCCGGAAAGGACCGTAGCTCCCAGCACCACCGAAAGCACCAGGCCTTTGAGTATATCCAGAACAAATGTTTTGGGGGTGGTCCGATTGAATCCGAACCTCTCCTCAATGACAAAGGTACCGTATACACGAAAGGGGAGCGACAACATCGCCTTAATAAACAGAAGAACCCCCATGTAGATCAGCCCGCTCAATACGGGCCCCGCATCAAAAGATCGAACCCAACGATCAAGGTACGGAAAGCCTTTCAAAAACCAGAAAACCAGGATCACCATTGTGTTGAAGGTGCCGGCAATCCATCCGAAACGGGTGTTTTCCCTAAGATAGGCTTGGGATTTCCGATACTGATCTTTGTCGTACACACCCGCAAAGGCTTCGGGCAGTTCCTCTTTCAGCATCTTTAGATTGAGCCGGTCGGCAATGATGTTGAGGATAAAATCGATGATGATGGCCAATAAGATGATGATACCGAAGGGGTTCATATCAGTGCCCAAGGGTTTCCTTCAATAATTTCACAAATGCCTGGACATCTTCCGGAGTGGTGTCAAAAGATGTCATCCAGCGGACTTCGGAAGCCGCATCATTCCACACATAAAAGGACTGTTTTTTTTGCAGCACCGGTATCTGCGCCTCCGGTACCCTGGCAAAAATGACGTTTGTCTCAACTTTTCGGGTAACCCGAACCGATGGGATGGCTTCCACTTCCTCTGCCAGCATGCGTGCCATCCGGTTGGCATGGGCCGCATTTTCCAGCCACAGGTCGCCACTGAGCAGGGTGTTGAACTGTGCAGACACAAACCGCATCTTTGAGCCCAGCTGCATCCCCTGTTTCTGGAAATAACGGGTATGGACAGAATGCTCCGGGTTGAAGAAAACCACCGCTTCACCGAACATCATCCCGTTTTTGGTTCCCCCGAAAGAAAGCACGTCCACCCCCACGTCCCGGGTAATGGCCCCGAGCGAAAGGCCCAGAAAATCGGCAGCGTTTGCCAGGCGGGCACCGTCCACATGAAGCAACATGCTGTTTTTGTGGGCATAATCCGCCAAGGCGGCGATCTCTTCCGGCCAATACACGGTTCCGAGTTCACTCGCCTGGGTGATAGATATCACCCGTGGCTGGGCGTGATGGACAAATCCAAAGCCGTGGACATGCTGCCGTACGGATTCCACCGTAAGCTTTCCGTCGTGAGTGGGTACGGAGAGGAGTTTGCAGCCGGTAAACTGTTCCGGGGCACCGCATTCGTCCACATGAAGATGCGCCGTGTCGGCGCAGATAATGGAATGAAACGACTCTGTGATGGATTTCAGGCCGATGACGTTGGCGCCGGTACCATTGTAGACAAAATAGACGTCGATACCGTGGCCGAAGTGTTCTTTAAACCGCTCGACAGTCTCGCCGGTAATCGAATCTTCTCCGTAGGCAGCGGCATGGCCGCAATTCACAGCAGCCATGGCAGCCATGATGTCCGGATGAACCCCTGCGTTGTTATCGCTTGCAAAGCCTCTGGGATTTAAATTTTGGTTCATTTTAAGGGTTATCCTTATTATTGTTCTTTTGTAACTGTTCAGGTTGCTGAGGCTGTAGGCTAAAGGCTGTTAGTTTAAAAAGCCTGCGCTATCTGCGCATTGATCACGCATGCCCCCCTGCTGGGGTACCTCAGCCTAAATGCCTACAGCCTATCTACCTGAGCTACCTTCTTTATAGGGATCGGTTAGGGCAGCAGGAAGACGTCTCCGGATTGATACTGGGTGGCAACCGAAAGCTGGGTCCGTGGGCCGGGCAGCACCTCTCCCACGACCTGCCGGGCGATTTCGGGCAAATTGTTGACCTCGCTAAGATGTGCAAGGATCACAAAGCGCAGGTGTTTGTGCTGAACCTCATCGAGCAGCTGTCTGGAGTCTTCGTTGGAAAGATGGCCGGTCCGCCCTTTGACGCGCTGTTTGAGATGCCAGGGATAGGGTCCGTCGATCAGCATGGCCGGGTCGTGATTGGCCTCGAGGATGAGTAAGGTGCAGTGTTTCAGATGCTCTTTAACCATTCCGGTACTGATTCCAAGATCCGTAGCGATACCGATCTTCACCCCGTTCTGGTTGACCGTAAATCCTGCCGGTTCCCGGGCATCATGGGATGTGGAAAACGGGTGCAGGGTCAATGCGCCGATTTGAAAGGTAGTGCCGCAGCTAAAAAATATAATCTGATGGGGTTTTCCGAGTTGAGATCCTGAACCGGCATGAGTGCCGCTGCTCATATAAACCGGTATCTGGTAGCGCCTCGAAAGCACGCCGGCGCCTTTGATATGATCGCTGTGTTCATGAGATACCACAATGGCGTCAAGGGTGTCTGGGGTCAACCCTCGTGAATGGAGACGGCGCTCGATTTCCCGGCCCGACAATCCGGCATCCACAAGAATTGTCGTATCACCGTCCGAAATATAGATGGCGTTTCCCTTGCTGCCGCTTGCCAGTACACATACGGCGAGGCGGTAATTTTGATCGTGTGGCCTATCATTCATGGCATTAAATTAATGAATCCGGATCCAGGGGACCAGGTGTTGGTTATCCCCAGATGGGATTTGTTTTTTGGGATCTTACACACCGGTGTGGCCGAAACCGCCGCTGCCTCTGTCGGTTTTATCCAGCCGGTTTACGACAGCGATCCGGGGTCGATAAACCCGCTGGATCACCATCTGGGCGATGCGGTCTCCCCGGTGTACGGTATAGTCGGCCCTGCCGAGATTGATCAACGGTATCTTGACCTCACCCCGGTAATCGGCATCGATGGTACCGGGTGCATTAATGAGACCGATTCCGAATTTTACAGCCAGTCCGCTGCGGGGGCGAATCTGGGCTTCATAGCCTGGAGGCAGGGCCATGGCAAAGCCGGTGGGAACCGGAAAAATCGAACCGGGTTCCAGCCTCATCCCTTCTTCAAGGGCAGCGCATATGTCCATACCGGCGGACTGAGGGGTCATATAACAGGGGAGCGGAATATCCGCGTCCGTATCCGGCCTTAGCCGGAGAAATTGTATCGTCGGTTCCTCACGCATTTTAGAAAGACAGCAGGTTATCGTAGGTGGATTTTTCGGTTACGGGCCCGAGCATCGTCAATACGGTATGCCGGTCTTGAAAAAGTGTTCTTGTCAGATCCAGGATATCGTCTTGGGAGACGGATTCGATTTTCTCCAATATGTCCTGCAGCGGCACGTATCGCCCGTAGTGGATCTCGTTTTGGGCCAGCCTGGCCATCTGGTTGTCAACACTCTCGGATGCCAACAGGAGGTTTCCTTTTAGAAACTCCTTGGCCCCGCGCAGTTCCGAAGCATCGATCGGCTCCGACCTGAGCACCCGCATCTCTTTTATGATCAGTTCGGTGCACTCCCGGGCCCGCTTCGGATCGACACCGGCATAGACACCGAACATGCCGGTGTCGATATGGGCGGAGATATAGGAATAGACGGCATAGGCGATCCCTCTTTTTTCCCGTATCTCCTGAAACAGCCGGGAGCTCATGTTGCCGCCCAGAATGGTGTTGAGGATGGAAAGCGCATAGCGCCGGGGGTCTGTGATGGCAAGCCCTTTTGTTGCCAGGCTGACATGCATCTGCTCAAGATCCCGATGGTGGAGGCCGACCTGGGTTCTATTTTCCGGGGTTACACGGTCCGGAAACCCTTCAACAACGGGTAACGATTCAAAAGCCGGTCCCACAAGACCGATCAGCCGGTCATGGTCGATATTGCCGGCAGCCGAGATAACGATCCGGGCCGGCTGATAGAGTCGATGGAAAAAATCACGAATGGTATCTGCGCCAAAACCGATAATATTTTCACGGGTACCGAGAATCGACCTGCCCAGCGGGTTGTCGCCCCAGAATTCGTTCCCCGCCAGGAGATGGATATGCTCCTCGGGGCTGTCTTCGACCATCCCGATTTCCTGAAGGATAACCGGCCGTTCCATTTGGACATCTTTTTCTTCAAAAAGGGAATTGAGAAAGATGTCCGCCAGGATATCGACCATGGTCTGCATATGGGTATCGAGAACCTTGCCATGGTAGCAGGTATGCTCCATGGAGGTGTAGGCGTTGGTCTGACCGCCGATGGCATCAAACTCCTTGGCGATCTGATACCCGGTGCGCCGCCGGGTCCCCTTAAAGATCATGTGTTCGATAAAATGTGAGAGCCCGCCGTCTGCAGGAGACTCATCCCGGGCGCCCACATTGACCCACACCCCCATTGTCACGGAACGGACGTGGGGCATCTTTTTGGTTAGAATCCGAATCCCGTTTCCCAGCGTTGTTTTTTTTACACCGGATTCGTCTTCAATCATGCGTTCTCATCTTCCAAAACCGCTTTATGACTCAGGCGTATCTTGCCGTCCCTGGAGACTTCGAGCACCTTGACTTTCAGACTCTGTCCTTCTTTCACAAAATCCGTTACCTTGCGAATCCGTTCCTTAGACATCTGAGAAATGTGCACCAGACCGTCGGTTCCCGGAAATATTTCCACAAATGCACCAAAATCGGTGATCTTTACAACGGTACCGTCGTAGATCTCTCCCACCTCGGGCTCCTTGACGATCTCCTGAACCATCCGCATGGCGGCTTGGGAATCTTCCTCGGATGCGGCAGAAATCTTCACCAGACCGGAGTCGTCAACCTCGAGCCGGGTGTTGGTCTCGGTCTGAATGGATCGAATAATCTTTCCCCCGGGGCCGATAATTTCCCGGATTTTATCGGGATTGATCTGAATGGTTGTGATTTTCGGCGCAAAGTCAGAAATCTCCCCGCGAGGCTCCTGGATGGTTTCAAGCATCTTGTCTAAAATAAAGATACGTCCCTGACGTGCCTGTTCCAAGGCCTTTTCCATAATGTCCCGGGTGAGCTCAAGGATTTTGATGTCCATCTGGAGGGCGGTAACGCCGTCCCTGGTACCGGTCACTTTAAAATCCATATCACCGAAATGGTCCTCATCGCCGAGGATATCGGAAAGCACCACCACCTGATCCCCGTCTTTGACCAGGCCCATGGCAATCCCGGAAACCGGTGCCTTGATGGGAACCCCACCGTCCATCATGGCCAGGGTTCCGGCACAGACCGTCGCCATGGAAGAGGAACCGTTGGACTCAAAAACCTCGGATACGATCCGGATGGTATAATCAAATGTCTCTTTGTCCGGAAGCACCTTTTCCAGTGCCCGGGTGGACAGCCCCCCATGACCGATATCCCTGCGGCTGGGTCCGGTAAACCGTTTCACTTCCCCCACCGAGTAGGGAGGAAAATTGTAATGGAGCATAAACGGCCGAAACTCATCACCTTGCAGCGTTTCGATCCGCTGCTCATCCTGACCCGATCCGAGCGTCAACACACCCAGTACCTGTGTTTCACCCCGGGTAAAGAGAGCACTCCCATGGGGTCTCGGCAAAACACCGATCTCACTGGTAATGTGGCGGATCTCGTCAAATTTCCGATTGTCTATCCGCCGACCTTCTTTCAGGACGATGTCGCGGCAGACTTTTTTCTGCAGGTCACTGAAAATGTCGTAGACTTCCGATTTCCGCTCTGCAAAATCTTCACCCAGGGATTTAAAAATGTCACCTTTCAGCTCCCGGACAGCCACCTGACGCGCCATCTTCTCGGGTATCGTGACCGCTTCGTGAATTCGGTCAGTCGCTGCGGCCTGGATCTTCTCCACAAGGTCTGCATCCTTTTCAGGGGGTTCAAAAACACGCTTCGGGACCCCGATTGCCTCTCTCAGCTCCAACTGAAGGTCGATGAGCGGCTTGATGGCCTCGTGACCGAAAAAGATGGCCTCGAGCATGTCACTCTCACTGACGATCTTTCCGCCGCCTTCGACCATAACAACACCGGTCTTTGACCCTGCAACGATGATATTCAGATCCGAGTCAGCATACTCACCGACCGTCGGGTTAATCTTAAGCTCGCCGTCGATCCGGCCGACCCGGACACTTGCAATGGGCCCGGCAAAGGGGATATCCGATGCAACCAGGGCAGCGGATGCGCCGATCATGGCCAGTACATCCGGGTCATTTTCCTGATCCATGGACAGAACGGTGGCGATGACCTGGGTTTCATAGTTGTATTTTTTCGGGAAAAGCGGGCGTATGGGTCGATCGATCAAGCGCGCCGTCAACGTCTCCTTTTCACTGGGGCGGCCGATTTCACGCCGAAAATAGTTGCCCGGAATCCGGCCGGCCGCATAAATTTTCTCCTGATAGTCGACCGACAGGGGTAAGAAATCCACCCCGAGTCTTTCCTCATGCGAAGAAACCACTGCAACCAGCACGATGGTATCACCGTACTGTACCACAACAGAGCCGGACGCCTGTTTTGCCACTTTACCGGCCTGAATGGTTAGGGTTTTTCCCCCGATATCTGTTTTAACTGATATTTCCACATCTCTCTCCTAATAAAATTATTTTCAAAACTCAAAAACAGTATTCCGGACGGATTCCCCAAATTCAGGAATATCCCAAAGGACCATCAGGCGGATATCAGGCACCGCTATCGGTACCGGACCCTTTTGATGACGACCGACTGTCTCTATCTTCTCAATCCCAGATCTTCGATAATTGACCGGTAGCGCTTGACATCCTTGCCTTTTACGTAGTTGAGCAGTCTTCTTCGCCGACCGACGAGCATCAACAGACCGCGCCTTGAGTGATGGTCTTTTTTGTGGATCTTGAGGTGCTCGGTCAGATACTGGATACGGTGAGTCAGCAGGCCCACCTGAACTTCCGGGGACCCAGTATCGGATTCATGAAGTTTAAATTGCTCAATCAGTTCTTTTTTTTGATCCGTTGTAAAAACCACTTTCTTTCAGCCTCCTATAGTTAAAGGAACGGTTCGTCAAATTGGGTTAATGGAACACACAACAGTATTTGTATGGATCAGGGTTCTTCTGTGCGTCTAATACTGCACACAGATTATCATTTTCATCAACGATTTTTATCAAGCCTTTTGTAGGCGCTGTCTGCACCGGTAAAAAATCCTTCTCTGTTACCGTTCTGCCGTGGACAATTCTTTCAACCAACCCCGAATCTGCACGATATGCGGGAATTTGCCGCAACGCCTCCCCCATGGGGATAATCCGCTCTGCGATTTCCCCGTTCCGCACAAGCGTTTCAACATCGGACAACGGAACAGCTTCGGCTTCCGAAAACCCGCTGCTCACCGTGCGTCTCAAGGCACTCAAGTGCCCGCCGCACCCCAATCCAGCGCCAATATCGGCACACAGGGTCCGCACATAGGTCCCGCCGGTGCATTCGACATCAAACCGAACATAGGGCAGCGCCACCTCCATTATTTCGATGGCGGTGATGGTGACTTCCCGTGCCGGTTTCTGCACCGGCCGACCCTGACGGGCCAGCTTGTAGAGGGGAACCCCCTGATGTTTGAGCGCCGAAAAAACCGGTGGCCACTGCATGATTTTCCCCCGAAACCGGTTGAATACCTCCCGGATGTCATCGGTTGAAAAATCGGCAACCTCCCGGGTCGACGTCGCCACCCCGGTGTTGTCCTGTGTATCCGTTTCTATGCCCAGGCGAAGTTCGGCCCGGTACTTCTTTTCACCGTGCAAAAAAAAACGAGCCAACCGGGTCGCCTGATTCAAACAGCAGACCAGCACACCGGTTGCAAATGGATCCAGCGTACCGGTATGCCCGGCCTTTTTTACCTTCAACGTTTTCCGGATGAGGGTAACCGCCTTTGACGATGAAATATTTTCAGGCTTATCGATAACGATAATCCCGTTTTTACCCTCTTGCATGTTTAAAGCTTTTCTGCCAGTGAAAATATGTGCTGTTTCAAATCCGTCAGGGAATTAACCGTATTAAACCCTGCAGCACTCATGTGTCCGCCCCCGCCGAAGGAAGCCGCAATGGCGCCGACATCGATGGTATCGTCCGATCGGAGGCTGACATGATAATGATCCGGGTGAATCGTATCATCGTTGCCGTTAAGATTTTCCTGAATCAGCACCGCCATCTTCACATCTTCGATTCCCCGGGCATAATTGATCAACCCGTCGGCATCCTGGGGTTGCGTGTCCGTCTCATTGAGCATGTCCCGGGTGACGGTCATAAGCGAGATTTTGCCGTTATCGGACAACTCGATGGAATCGAGTGCCAGATTCAACAGCTTGATGCGCCCGAGTGAATACGTCCCGTAGACATGCTGCGCAATGCTGTAGGGATTGACGCCGTGTTCGACCATCTCTTCACAAATAGCAAACGCTGCCTGATTGGTATTGGAAAACCGAAAAGATCCGGTATCGGTTAAAATACCGGTGTATATCGAACTGGCGATGTCGGCGGTAATGGTCCCACCCATCTCCTTGATGATCCGGTACACAATCTCTGCCGTCGCACAGGCCTCGGTGTCGATATGCTGGATATGGCCGAAACCGGTGTTGGTGATATGATGATCAATGTTTATGACCAACGGCATCCGGTCGAGTCTATCCGCGGCTTCACCGATCCGCTCGATGCCGCCGCAATCGAGGATAATGACGGTATCGTAATCGATTTCGCCGCCCAGGCGCCCGATGACACGGTCTACCGCCGGCAAAAACCGATAGACAGCCGGGATCGGGCTCTCATTATACAATGTAACAGCCTTTTCCATGTCGGCCAGATACAAACCGAGTGCGAGCAAAGAGCCGATGGCATCCCCATCCGGATTGGAATGAGATGCCAGCAAAACCTTTCGGCAATTATTCAGGTAATGATGTATCGGGTTCATGTTTCGTTTTAATCGAAGCGAGCAGTTTATCAATTTTCGATCCATAATCAAAAGACTCATCCGGAAAAAATTTAAGCTCCGGCATATACCGCAAATGCACCTGGCGGCCGAGTTCACGTTTTATAAACCCTGCGGCATCCTTAAATCCCGCCGCTGTCGCTTCTTTGGCTTTATCCCCTGCCGGTGCGGTGTAGTATATTCTTGCAACCTTGAGGTCCCGGGAAATTTTCACCACCGAAATGGTGACCATCTCCAGCCGGGGATCATTTATACGTTTCTGCAAAATTCCAGACAGCGCCTGTTTGATGAGGCCGCTGACCCTGTCCGATCTTGAAAACGGTCTCATAAATTCAAAATCTCCATTTCTGAATCGATGATCTCGGCCAATCCGAGATCATCTACCATATTGAGCACCTTGTCCGCTTTTGAATTGATAACCATCCGATCATTGCCCACAAGCGCAAATCCGATCTCGGACCGCTGGTGGACATCGTTGGCGCCGACTTCCGCAACCGAAATGTTAAAGCGGTTCTGCATCTGTTTGACGATCGACTTGACCACCTTCCGCTTTCCTTTAAGAGAACGGCAGTCATAAAGCCGGAAGGTAATGATGCCAAGTCCCACAACCATTTTATTTCACTTGAAACCTGAATAGAGATACTCGATTCTCGATGTTCTTGAAATTCATTCTGAGTCTACTCCTGGATATCGAGCTTCGAGTATCCCGGTATCGATCCCTGTGAATCCATCATCCTTGAACCCTGCCCGGATCATTACCTGCGTGCCTTAGGCCACATCGGGGCCCAGGCCGATCAGGTCCGGATTTCAGGTTTTATCTCTTCCAGGTAATAGCATTCTAAAACGTCACCGACTTTGATATCATTGAACTTATCAATGCCGATGCCGCATTCATATCCGCTCTGCACTTCCTTGGCATCGTCTTTAAATCTGCGCAAAGAAGCTACCTTTCCTTCATAGCCGACAACACCGTCTCTGAGCACCCGCACCAACTGACCCCGTTCCATCTTCCCGTCGGTGACATAGCAGCCTGCAACCGCCCCGATCTTGGGGATGTGAAACACTTCACGGACATCGGCCCGGCCGAGGCTTCTCTCTTCGAAGGACGAATCCATCAGGCCCAGAATGGCATCCTGAATATCTTTTATAACTTCATAGATAATATTGTAAAACCGCATGTCGACGTGTTCTTCTGCCGCAAACTCCGTGACCTTCTGACTGGGCCGAACATTGAAACCGATGACGATGGCGTCAGATACCGTGGCCAAAGAGACGTCCGACTCGGTAATGGTTCCGGCGGCGGCATGGATTACGTTGATACGCACTTCCTCATTGGACTGTTTTGTGAGCGAATCTCTGAGCGCCTCGATGGATCCGTTCACATCGGCTTTGATAATCAGATTCAGGTCTTTTGTCTCTCCGGTTTTCAAGTTTTCGAATAAACGATCGAGGCTGAGCCGACTGGTCTTTGCCAGCTCCTTTGACCGTTGGTTCTGGATCCGGTGCATGCTCACCTGTTTGGCGCTCTTTTCATCAGCAAGAGACGTCAATTCATCTCCGGCCATGGGAACACCGGACAGTCCGATGACTTCAACCGGCATGGACGGCCCGGCCGCCTCGACCGAAGCACCGACGTCGTTGAGCATGGCGCGGACTTTTCCGTAGTGAACACCGCAAACAACGGGATCCCCCGCACGAAGCGTCCCCTCCTGGACAAGAACCGTTGCAACGGGACCACGCCCGGCATCCAGCTTTGCCTCGACCACATGGCCGGCGGCGGGTTTGTCCGGATTCGCTTTCAGTTCCAGCATCTCGCATTGCAGAAGGATCATTTCAAGCAGCTCATCGAGCCCCTGGTGGGTTTTCGCCGACACCTTTATAAAAATGGTGTCCCCGCCCCAATCCTCCGGCACCAGGTTTTCTTCTGCGAGTTCGCGCAGAACGCGTTCCGGGTCCGCATTTTCTTTGTCTATTTTATTCACCGCAACGATGATCGGAACCCCAGCGGCCTTTGCGTGATTAATGGCTTCAACGGTCTGGGGCATGACCCCGTCGTCGGCTGCAACGACCAGGACGACGATATCGGTGACCTTGGCTCCCCGGGATCGCATGGCGGTAAACGCCTCGTGGCCGGGTGTATCCAGAAACACGATATTGCCTTTACCGGTAGGCACAAGATAGGCGCCGATATGCTGGGTGATGCCGCCGGCTTCGCCTTCGGTAACGCGAGTCTTCCGGATCACATCCAACAGGGACGTCTTTCCGTGATCGACGTGTCCCATGATCGTTACCACCGGTGGTCGGGGGGTCAGTTTTTCCGGATCGTCTTCAACCGTTTTTATTACGGTCTCTTCCTCAAAAGCGGCTCTCTCCACTTCGTAGTCGAATTCGCCGGCAACCAGTGTGGCCGTCTCAAAGTCGATGGTCTGATTGACCGTTGCCATCACTCCCAGTGCCATGAGTTTGGCGATCATCTCGTTGGCCTTGATCCCCATCCGTTTTGCAAGATCCGCCAAAACAATGGTGTCATCGATTTTGACCCGGCGTTTGATCGCCTTGGGTGTGGTGATCTGCGGTTTTTGGGATTTTCCCGATGCCGCCCTGACCGTTTTTCTTGATTTACGCCCGCGCCTGGGGGTATCGGCATACAGTGCCGCCCCTTCGATCACCTCTTTTTTACGGAAAGAAATCTTCTTCTTGAAAAATCTGGGATCCTGAACATCTTCCTCTTTTCGTTTCCGCTTCTTCTTTTTGTCTTTCCCTTTCGCACTGTCCGGATCGACTGGCGCGGCAGGGGCAGGTGTCTCTTTTGATCTCGGAGGCCTCTGAACCTTTGCCTCCTTCTTTTGGGTCTTTGGGGTCTCCCCCTCCGCTGTTTTGGGTTCCGTTTTGGGTGGTGCGGCTATCGGCTTCACCGGCAGCTTGATGATCTTTGCGACAAAGTCTTTCTTATCTTTTTTCTTTTTAACCGGTTTTGCTTTTTTACCGGGTTCAACCTTTTCCGGCTCGGCAGTAGCGGTCTCTTCTTCCTCGACGGCCTCTATCGGGGCCGGCTGTTCGGATTCCGCTATTTCTTCAACGGGTTTTTCTTCGGGGGTTTCCGGTTTTTCTTCCTTTTCGGGCTCAGCCGGATCCGCAACCTCTTCGACCTCAGCCGCCGGCGCCGCTGCTTCCGCAACGACCGCTTCCGGTTGCTCGTCAACCATTTCGGCTGTCTTTTCCGGCTCGGCTTCAATCTCCGGGGCTTCGGCTTCAACAGGTTCTTCCTTAACCGCTTTCCGTCGTCTCCTGATAACGGTCGGTTTCACCCGTGTCTCTTGGAGCCCTTCGGCCTTTTTGTTGCCGAATAATGCCGCCTTGATCCCTTCAACGGCATCGTCATCCAAGGAACTCATATGGCTCTTTGCTTCGATATCCATGGCCACAACTTTATCGAGAAGTTCCTTGTTCTTCATATTGAGTTCTCTGGCAAGCTCATATATTCTGATCTTCGCCATTCATCCCCCTTACATTCCCGTTTGATTCGGTCGGTATCTTCCGGCCCTCATCCCAATTTTTCCATAAAAAATATCAGAAAAAATGAAGTGACAATTCAAGCTGATAGATGCTTTTTCCGATACTCCGGTCTAAACATCCTGCTGTGTTTCAGTATCTTCCGACACGCTCTCCTCGCCGGAAGCTGCTTCTTCTGATTCACCGGGTGCTTCCGCCGCCGATGCTTCTTCCCGGCCAGTGGATTCTGCGTCCGTTTCCTCCGATGCTTCTTCCTGGACAGAGGGTTCTTCGTCCGCTTCCTCCGATGTTTCTTCCTGGACAGAGGGTTCTTCGCCCGCTTCCTCCGATGTTTCTTCCTGGACAGAGGGTTCTTCGCCCGCTTCCTCCGATGTTTCTTCCTGGATAGAGGGCTCTGCCTCCGTTTCCGCTTCAGCTTCACCGCTGCTCAGGGCATCTTCAGCATCCGCTTCTTCCATTTCCAGGTCTTCTTCTTTGGCACGCTCAACCTCCTGTTGAGCCGCCAGGATCAACTCTTCGGCTTTATCTTCGGAAACACCTCTTACCTGGGCAAGATCTTCCCTGGCGGCGCTGCCGAGTTCTTCGGCCGAATAAAAACCCTGTTCATACAATGCATCCGCCAGGCTGATTCCCACTCCCGGTATTTTAACCAGCGAATCGTAGCCGGTTTTCATGGCCTCACTGTAGCGTGTCTCACTCTTTACATCGAGATGCCAACCGGCCAGTTTGGAAGCCAGCCGAACATTCTGCCCCCGTTTCCCAATGGCAACCGACAGGAATTCATCCGGGACAATCACCTCCATGGACTTGTCCGCTTCATCGATGACAACCCTGGATATCTCGGCAGGCGCCAGCGCATTGCAGACGAACCTTGCGGCATCCGCATGCCATGGGATGATGTCGATCTTCTCTCCCCGAAGTTCTTGAACGACATTTTGCACACGGCTCCCCTTCATACCGACACAGGCGCCGACCGGATCGATATCCGGATCACTGGAAGCCACGGCGAACTTTGATCGGCTCCCGGCTTCACGGGCAGCACCCATTATTTTGACGATCCCTTCACTGATTTCCGGCACCTCGGTCTTAAAAAGATTGACAAGAAACTCCGGGTGAGTTCTGGAAAGAACAATCTGCGGCCCCCTGGCATCGTGACGGACATCCAGGATCAAGGCACGAATCCGGTCACCGCGTCGGTAAGACTCTTTCGGGACCTGTTCGCGTACCGGCAGAACCCCCTCTGTATGTCCGAGGTTGACAATAATGTCTCCCCGGTCGATTCGTTGGCAGATTCCGTTTATAATCTCTCCCTTGCGCCCGATAAAACTGGAATAGACCGCATCCTTTTCCGCATCCTTCATCTTCTGGATGATGACCTGTTTGGCGGACTGGGCGGCAATTCTCCCGAAGGTCGCCGTATCCATCTTCGTGCCCATGCTGTCCCCGACCTCGCATTCCGGGTCCAGTTTCAAACCTTCCTTCAAGGTGATCTGAAGGTCCGGTTCCGTAATCTCGTCGACAACCTCTTTGAACTGAAACACCTCTATCTCACCGGTTGCGTCGCTATACTGAATTTCAATATCGATATTATTGCCATACTTTTTCCGGGCAGCTGATCTGAGAGCTTCCTCCAACGCCTTGATGAGGATTTCCCGATCGATTCCTCTGTCCCGGCTGACCTGGTCGACGACACGTTTAATATCTGCTATAAACATGGATATTCCCCGCTAAAATTAATAAGCCGCGCTTTTTGAATTTCCGCAAATGGAATCGCAATGACCTTGTTATCCATCTTGAGCCTGACAAGCTCCTGGGACATTCCCATTAAAGTACCTGTAAAGTTTTTTTGACCATCGAGCAGACGGTGCGTCCGTATCTTTGCTTCGCATCCTTTGAATCGCTCGAAATCGCTCGCTCTGCCCAGCGGTCGATCAGAACCGGGCGACGATACCTCTAAGTTATACGGACCGATCCCATCGAGATAAACATCCAACAGATCCCCCAGCTGGCGGCTGACCACAGCGCATTCATCCAACTGAACCCCTCCGGTTTTATCGATGTAGACCCGAAGAATTCTTCCGCCGGTTTCCCTGCGATACTCGACCTGGACCAGTTCAAGGCCTTCGCCGTCGCACATCGGTTCGGCCAGCTGCCAGACCCGGTCTCTGATTTCGGTCTCACTGACCTTGGTCTGCTGTCGCTCCCTGCGGCCATTCTTTTCTGTATCCGCTACGCTTTTATCTGATCCCAACTCTCATGCCCCTAAACACAGAAACGGGCTGTCGCCCGTTTCTTTCAGTATGGTAGTCTTCTTAAAGTGGATGAAAACGTTATCAGTTCATGAAACAATCCATAAGAAAATAAATTAAACCCGGATCCCACATACTGAAAAAAGCGCTACCCGTTCATAGCTCCCCCAAATGAAAAAGGCGAACAAAATATGGAGCGGGCAACGAGACTCGAACTCGCGACCCCAAGCTTGGGAAGCTTGTACTCTACCAACTGAGCTACGCCCGCTAACCAACTGCGTAAATTATGACAAACGAATACAATTGTCAATATAATTCAGCAATAAATTGTATCAGGAAAACGGAAGCTAATTTTCGCCAAGTATTTCCCGGATCTCTTCAAGCTCGTTGCGGATCTCATCCAGTAAATGATTGGGGGATACGGGTTGGGTTTTGTCCCGGGACTTAAGGTGCCGCTTGGCGCCCTTGATGGTAAATTTCTTATTATAGAGAAGATCTTTTATCAGAAGGATCTGTTCGACCTCCTGGCGTCGATAGAGCCGCTGGCCCGACGGTGTCCGTTTTGGGCGAATCCATTTAAATTCGGTCTCCCAGAACCTCAGCACGGAGGTCGGCACCGATGCGATTTGACTCACCTCCCCGATCTTAAAATAGAGTTTGTCCGGTATTTCTTCTTGTGGGGTTCTGGTGTCTTCCATCTAAATTGTCTCACCGGGAAACATATTTAGGCCGGCAGCGCCGCATTAAACGCCTTGATGAGCCGATCTGAAATATCTTTATGAAGGCGATTGATGGTTTCATCCTGCAGCGTTTCCGTACCGGATCGGTAGGTTATACGGAACGAAACGCTCTTTTTGTCGACCGGAATCGGGTGCCCGTCAAAAACGCTGAAAAAGTGGAGGCTTTCGACCAGCTCTTCACCGAACCGATGAACACGCTCCAATATGGTTCCCGATTCAATCTGTCGATCCACGATCATCGTGACATCCCTTGAGATCGCCGGAAATTTCGATATCGGTTTTACCTTGTAGGTATCCGGCACCATAGAGAAGAGCCTGTTGAGATCAAGTTCGAAAACAAAGGCGGTCTGCTTTATCTCAAAATCGGATAGAACCTCCGGGCGAATCTCGCCCATGGATCCGACCACGGCATCCCCGAGTGCGATATCGGCGGCGTAACCGGGTCTCAGGTATAGACAGGTATCGGAAGGTCTTCGCGTATAGCGGCTGTGGGACAGTTTCAGGCCTGAAAAAAGACCTTCCACAGCTCCTTTTGTGTCATAGAAGTCACAGTCGGTGATATCGGCGTGCCAAGAAGCCGGCACACCGGCACCCGTCCAGAGACCGACCAGCATCTCCGTCTCTTCGGGCAGCGCTTCCTGATCTGTATTTATAAAAATCTTCCCCATCTCAAAAAGTTTCAGGTCCCGGACCTGCTGGGAGATGTTTCGCTGCATCACCTCCAAAAGCCCCGGGATAACCGATGTCCGCATCACCGTCTGGTCTTCGGTAAGCGGGTTCAAGATCTCCACAAGACGCTTCCGCGGATCATCCGGCGGCAGTCGAAGCCTGTCACAGGAAACCCGGCTCATAAAGCTGTAGGTGACCGCCTCGGTGAACCCGAAACCCGTCATCAGATGCCGGATACGATCCCTCAGATCCAGATCTCTTGATGGGAGCCTCGTACCTGCAGATATTGACGGGAAGGTCGTCGGAATGGTGTCGTAACCCGAAAGTCGGGCGATCTCTTCCATCAAGTCCACCGGACGACCGATATCGACTCGGAAAGACGGCGGTATCGCCGCCAATGTACGATCATCGATTTTTTTGACATCGAAGTCGATGGCGGTCAAAAAATCGGCCATGGTATCCCGGGAAAGATCGGTGCCCAGAAAACCGTTGGTCTGTTCGGTGTTCAGATGAATGGTTTTAGGCGTCGTCTTTACGGGATGTTCGTCAACAACCCCACCAATGAGTCGGCCGCCGCTGACTTCCGCTGCCAGCTGGCTCGCTCGATTGAGTGCAATCAGGGTGCCTTCAGGGTCAACACCCCGTTCGAATCGATGGGAGGCATCCGTTCCGAGGCCCAGCTTTTTGGAAGTTCTTCGAATACTGGTCGGATTGAAATAGGCACTTTCGATAAGTATCCGGCGGGTGGTCGGAACAATCTCTGAGTTTTGCCCCCCCATCACCCCGCCGATGGCCACCGCTTTTTCGCCGTCGCAGATCATAAGCATGTGGGGGGCCAGAAGACGGTCTTTATCATCCAATGTGGTAAACCGATCACCGTCTCTGGCAGTACGAACCACGATTCTGTTTTCCGCCAGCAGATCAAAATCAAATGCATGAAGCGGCTGCCCAGTCTCCATCATGACAAAGTTTGTGACATCCACGATATTGTTGATGGGCCTCAAACCGACGGAACTGAGCCGATCCTGGAGCCAGAAGGGTGACGGTGCAATGGTGATATCCGTTAAAAGACGTGCGGCATATCTCGGACAGTGGTCCGGATCTTCAATGCTCACCGAGGTGTAACGGTTGATGTCGTCGGAGTCGGTCGGCAGGCTTGACTCGGGGTATTTCATGGGGGTCTTCTGTATGGCGGCGATCTCCCGGGAAATACCGATGATACTGAGACAATCCGGCCGGTTGGGTGTCAAATCGATTTCCAGGACAGGATCCGATAGGCCCAGCGCCTCCGGCAGTGTCTGGCCGACCCGTATTTCCGAAGGCAGTTCAACAATCCCGCTTCGATCAAGCCCGATGCAAAGCTCCCCCTCGCTGCAGAGCATACCGGCAGATTCCTGCCCGCGAATGGTTCCGACCTGAATAACCGTGCCGTCCGGAAACAGTGTTCCGGGCAACGCAAGGGCAGACAACATCCCCTCTTTTGCATTGGGGGCTCCGCAAACCACCGAAACGCTCCGATCACCGAGGTCGACCCGACACAGTTTCAACCGGTCCGCGTTCGGATGCGGGCGGACCTCCGTAATTTGTCCCACCCGTACTGAATCCAGATAATCATATCGGTCCGTAAGCGCCTCGACCTCAAGGCCCGCCATTGTCAAACCCTCTGCCAGGTCGGATGCCGACATCTCGATGGAAACATATTCTTTAAGCCAGCTGAAGCTTGCCTTCATGGTTAAAACTGCCCTAAAAACCGTAAATCATTTTCGAAAAATTTTCGGATATCATCGATACCGTATTTCAACATGGCAATCCGTTCAATCCCCATGCCGAATGCGAAACCGGTATAACGATCCGTATCATAGCCCACATTTTCAAAAAGCGCCGGGTGCACCATACCGGACCCCAGTACTTCCAACCACCCGGTGTGCGAGCACACACGACACCCGTCCCCCCGGCACATCACACACAGAATATCCACTTCGGCGCTCGGTTCGGTGAAGGGGAAAAAACTGGGCCGGAACCGGAGACTGGTCTGTTCGTCGAACATCTGATGAACAAAAACCGTCAGAATCCCTTTCAAGTCGCCGAACGATACATTCTCATCCACCAGCAATCCCTCAACCTGATGAAACATCGGGGTGTGGGTTAAATCCGAATCGCACCGAAAGACCTTCCCGGGCATGATAATCCGCAACGGGGGGGCATGTTTCTCCATGGTCCGGATTTGAAGCGGTGAGGTGTGGGTTCTCAGCACAACGTTATCGGATACGAAAAAAGTATCCTGCATGTCCCGGGCCGGATGATCCGGGGGAAAATTGAGGGCTTCGAAATTATAGTAATCGGATTCGACTTCAGGCCCTTCGGCTATGTCGAAACCGAGCTTTCTGAAAATGTCACATATCTGATGGGTCACCTGGGTAATCGGGTGAAGTACTCCCGGTACCACAGGTCTGCCGGGAAGCGAGACATCGACACCCTGATCCTTATCAGCGCCCGCACTCTCAACTGCAGCAACCGCCGCTTCAAGCCTGTTCTCAAGGAATTGTTTGACCTGGTTTGCGTGTTTTCCCGCCTGGGGTCTTTCTTCTTTAGGAAGGTTCGAAATATTTCTCAGGTAGCCGGTGACGATCCCCTTTCGCCCCAGATACCGTATGGAAATTTCCTCAATCGATTCGCGGTCGGAAGCCGATGCAATCGCCCCAAGCGCTGCTTCTTTTATTTCCTCAATGGTCTTTTCCACGCTACTATGCCCGGTGTCGCAACTTACAGCTGTTTATTCACCGATGCCTGCAGCACTGTATATTGCAGGCTTCGGACGGGAGTATAAAACCGCTTAAACGCTTCCCAAAATACCGGCGGCTACGGAGTCGCCATCTTGGCCACTTGCGTAAAACCGGAAGGATCGGAGACGGCAAGTTCGGCCAGAACCTTCCGGTCCAGCTCAATGTTGGCAAGTTTGAGGCCGTGAATAAATTTGCTGTACGAAAGATTATTCATGCGGGCTGCAGCGTTGATCCGTGAAATCCAAAGTCGTCGAAAATCCCGTTTCCGCGCTCTGCGGTCACGGTAGGCATACATCAGGGCTTTGTCCACGGCATCGGCGGCGGTACGATACAGCTTGCTCCGGCCCCCGCGAAATCCCTTGGCCAGCTTTAGGACCTTTTTCCGGCGTCTTCTTGCTTTAAAACCTCTTTTAATTCGCATCCAAATTTCTCCTTATAGACCACCGAGAAGCTGCCGAATCTCTCTGGTGTTGGAACGATCGACAATCTGGCTCTTTCTTAGTGATCGCTTCCGTTTCCTCGTTTTTTTCGTCAAAATATGGCCGCCACAGGATTTTGAAAACACAAATTTGCCTGAAGCCGTTTTGCGAAAACGTTTGGCGGCGGCTCGATTTGTTTTAATTTTTGGCATATCGATTACTCCTTAAATTAAAATCCGATTGGGTACTCTCGCACAATCGGGACATAATATTCATGGTCCACCCGTTTCAATCCATGGGAATCTACTTTCGGGCACAACGACGCTGTCGACAAAAAAACAGATGGCGTGAGCGACAAGAATTCCAGCCCACGCCACAGTATAATCACGCATTCAAAAAGGGGAATGATCGCTGATAAAAAGCTCGCTTCAGATCTTATTTCGGACTCAACACCATGATCATAGTACGACCCTCAAATTTAGGCGCCTGCTCCAAAACCGAAATCTCGGCGGTCTCTTCGATGATGAAATTGAGCAACTCCCTGCCGCGAGCGGCAAGGGCGACTTCGCGCCCCCTGAAAATAACCGTTACCTTGACTTTGTCTTTTTTCCCGAGAAACTTCTTTATATGGCCGATTTTTGTCTGCAGGTCATGCTCACCGGTCTTGGGTCGTAATTTTATTTCCTTAACCTGGAAGGTTGTCTGTTTCTTTTTCGCCTCCTGCAGCTTTTTGGTCTGTTCATACTTGTAGCGGCCGTAATCCATTATCTTGCAGACCGGCGGATTCGCATTCGGGGAGACTTCAACCAGGTCAAGTCCGAAATCTCCGGCATGTGCAAGGGCCTCATGTCTCTGCATGATTCCGAGCTGATTACCATCGGGGTCGATGACCCGAAGTTCTTGAGCCCTGATATTCTCGTTAATTCGTGTTCGGTCCTTCGTGGGTCCCTTTGTGCGTCTCGGAATAGCTATACCAACACCTCCCATAGTGTTAAAAAAAAGTCCGCAGTTACGCCGAATCCCCGCAACGTCGATTATCGCTTAAGCCGGATAATTATATATTTTATCGACAAAAAGAGGGCACCGGCACGCCTTTTACAAAAAAAAATTTTTATAGTTGATATAAAACAACACCGGAAAATGCAACAAAAAAATGCAAAAAAAATATATTTTCCACCTATTTGGAACCCTTTTTACCCGTTCCTTTCGGTATCGAACGCACCCTTAAGAGATGCATCCTTCCGGACGCAAATACGGATTAATAGAGGAGCCGGTATGCAATATATCCGACATACTCCCTGAGTGCCGTCGAAATATCATGATAATCCATCGGCAACACATCTGTCCAGAGAAATTCTTTCGGCCCCCTCGCCCCGATACCCACCGGAAAAGGTAACACCGGCATCCCCACTTTCCGAAAACTCAACAGCGCCCGCTTCAGATGGTAACTGGATGTCACCAGTACGGGATTCTGGAAACCGATTCTGTCGCAGATTTTTTTTGTATATCTTGCATTTTCAATGGTATCCCGGCTTTTTTTCTCCAGAAGGATTTTTTCGGGCGGAACCCCGAGATCCTCAAGATAGCGTTTCGTCACCTCGGCTTCGGATATTTTCTGATGCGAATAACCGCCGCCACTGACAAGAACCGGAACATGGAGCCGTCTCTGGAGCCTTGCAGCAGCGACAATTCTTTCCAGCATCGACTGTGACGGTATGCCGATGCCGGTAAGATCCGGAGCCCGGTCGTCTATACCGGCACCGAGTAGAATAATGACATCGCCATGAATCCGGGTGGGCATTTCAAATTCCGATTCAAGCCCTCTATATAGTAAACGGGAGACCGGTGGGAGTGCGGATATCCACATAAAGATACCGATAAAAATCAGAATCAAGCCAATTTTCCGCGGTTTTTTTATCAGAAGCCATGCCCCGGCAATCAAAAGCAACAGGATAAAAATCCCCGGTGGTACAATAAATGGGGTGGCCAGTTTTTTTACGTAAAAGAGCAGGGTGCTGTAAAACATACGGGGTCTCCAGTGATCCGGCTATAGTCTGCAGATGGTATCATCACAGGGACAGCTGTCGTCAACATCATAGGCGTAGAGAATTCTCGACTCCATTTCGACGCGATGTTTTGATATCGGTGCAAAGGATACGGATCGAATCCACCGGGCAAGTTCCCATGGAGATGGAATCGCGTCGAGCCCGGTCGCTTCGACATGTCCGCTGGCACCATGGAGTATTTCCGCCGATTCACCGTTTGTCACAACGACAACGGGTACCTGGTAGGATACGACCAGTCGGGAGGCTGAAAGGGCAGGCCTTCGGCGGGTCACCAGGGAGCCGGGTCCGTATCTGATGATCATGCCGATCCGGTCCCCATGGGATACCTGAAAATCGATCGATATCATCGCACATTTCTCTCCGGCCCGGGCAAGCAGCCCCACACGCGGGGTTATCTCGCTTTTTGAATACCCCTTCTCATCCATGAGCAACCGGGCCAGTTTCTGCCGGTATCGCTCATCATGAGTATCTTTCAGCGTCTCACCGGTGATATAATCGATCAATTCACCCAGAACGAGGTGATGGCCGTCCATGTTCCGATCCTTTATCTGCTCCGTATATTATGCTATTGGTTAAAACTCTATGCATTCGATAGAAAATTTTCAATACTATTTATTTTGTTATGCCCCGGAATCCTCGGTCTGGCCCTTCCCTGGTACCGATTAGACCGGAAAACCGCTTGTATTGAATCGCAGGTAGACATAAATGACACGATCCATATTACAAAAATCCGCATCACCGGACCGAGACACCCTGTTGCGGTCTGTTTCAAAACTTCAGGCCCTTTTTGAAAAAATGGACCGTGAATACCAAGCCGTATCCGAAAAATACGGATTTGTCTGTGGCGGATGCGTGGACAACTGCTGCCGCACCCGGTTTTATCATCATACGTTTATCGAGTATCATTACATCCGCCAGGGCTTTGAAACGATTTCCGAGCAGCAGCAGCAGAAGCGCCGACAGACGGCCTCAGTGGTCGATCAGATCCATACGCTTGCACACCGAGAGGGGACGGCGGCAAAGGAGATGTGCCCGTTAAATATGAAAGGACGCTGCATTCTCTATGCGTATCGGCCCATGATATGCAGACTTCATGGGCTCCCCCACGAACTCCGTCGTCCCGGGAAAGCGGCTCAAAATCATCCGGGATGCAACGCATTTTACGAACAATGCCGGCAGCCGGCCTACATCCGATTCGACAGAACCCCCTTTTACATCGAAATGTCCGCCCTGGAGCGTGAATTAAAATCTGCTCTCGGGATTTCCGAACGGATAAAGATGACCGTGGCCCAGATGCTGTTAATGTAAAGAATTCCGACCGGTCGAAAATCCCGCGCAGCGGGGAGGACCATCGCTTTTTTTATCCCTATAGGGGATTTGCTTTGTTTAAGGAGTAAAAAACCAGCAATGAAATATATCGAACCGGCCGACATGGAAAAACTTCCGGGCCGGACACTCAAAACCACAGATCGATTCCTGTTCCGCTGCCATCCGGATCTTGAATGCTTTAACCGGTGCTGCCGGAATCTAAACCTTTTTCTCTATCCCTATGATGTGGTCCGGCTAAAAAAACACCTGGGAATCTCCTCTGACCGTTTTCTGGATCGACACGTCGATGTCGTGTTGCGGCCAGACAACTTTTTCCCCGATGTTCTCCTGAAAATGATGGAGTGCAATCATCGGCTCTGTCCGTTTTTATCCGAATCCGGATGTTCCGTCTACGACAACCGCCCATATTCCTGTCGCCTGTTTCCGGTGGAGCAGGGAGCACACTACGACGCCATTCAAAACAAGACGGAAATGATTCACTTTTTCCGCCCGCCCGATTTTTGTCTGGGACAAAAAGAATCGGAACCCTGGACACCCGAATCCTGGATAGACGACCAGAAAGCGGGGCCTCATGCCGAGATGACAACCGACTGGGCGGCGCTCAAAAGACTTTTTGTCGAAAACCCCTGGGGTGCGGATGGGCCCGACGGCCCAAAGGGAAAAATGGCGTTTATGGCGGTCTACAACATCGACCGGTTCCGGGAGTTTGTCTTTAAGAGCAGTTTCCTCAAACGCTACCGGGTAAAATCGACCGTACGGAAAAAAATCCGTATAAACGATGTGGAATTGTTGAAGTTCGGGTTTGAATGGATCAAATTCTTTATTTGGGGAATCCGTACACCTTATATAAATCGAGGTTGAGCGGTTCAGAGTTCAACGTTCCGGGTTGAAAAACCTCAAACACCAAGTATCAATTGGAAAATACTGGATACTCGATGCTTTTGGAATTCACTCCGGGTTAGTCGCTGATTATCCAGCATCCAGTATCGATCCCTTGAAAGCTGATATCTTGGGTCTACCCTCACAAATCGTTAAAAAATTGATGAAACGTTCTGATTTATCCGCCTCCGAACAATTTTTTTTGAACCCAATTGACGGAAAAAATCAAAAGCTCATCGTCTGCCATGTCTTCAATGTCCGAATCGCCCGATGAAGGTACACAGATCCGTTTTTCGAGAGCATACCGTCTGAACCGGTCGATATCATACAATGCCGACCGAAGCAGATCTTCCGATTTCACATCCGGCACCCCTGGGGCATAACGGTTTTTCAGACGGATCAATTCCAGGATCCGGTCGTTCATGGCATTGTATTCCGCAATCTGCTGGTTTTCGATCCACTCGGCGACCGTCTGCCGCCGGGCTCCCTCAAATCCGAAGCAATGGGCTTCTTTGAGCAGCATGTATCGCTCGGAAAGGGCCCCGGTGTCTCGAGACCTGGAAACAAGACGGGCAAGGGGATAGGTTCGGCAGGAAGAGGGTCGGTCTTCATAAACCCCGCAGCCCTGTTCGGTGACAAAAGGACACTTCAGTCCATCGGCCCCATCGGTTCTGAAGGTCACCATGGGCAGCCCGGACTGCGGGCCGATATGTTGGACGGTGAATTTTGCAAGAAACTTTCCGGAAGAGAGCCCCAGTCGGTTTTTTAACCGAAGGATGTCGTAAGGGGTTAAAAACTGAGTCAGATCCCGGCAGCATTGGTTGAAACATCGGATGCGACAGTGACAGGAGAATGAAAATGTGTCTTTTTCAGATATCGGCTGCATCGGTTCGGGCATGTCATAGACCTCGATTCGTTCCGGTAAGGGATTTCTTTGTCCTGAACTGATCGGTTCCAGGTTCAGGGTTCACCGTTCAGGGTTAAAGGTATAGGACGGAACCCGGCATATCGTCAAGATTTTGCGTCGGAGGTAGCCGTCGGCATATTTTCAATCGGTTTTCCAAAAATACTTGACAAGTCCCTATACGGAGTGATAATTTTTCTCTCTTGTACCTGGGGCAGCTTAAAATCAGGCCATGTTATTGAAATTAATACTTTTATTTTGATTGTGCAACCGATACCATCTGTTGTTCAATTCAGATTTGTCCGTATACTGACGGGAAATACAGGTCGGAATGACCTCTATAATTAAAAGTGACAAAAAATATGTCACGGAAACGAGAGGAGGTGTATTGCTTTTTAATCATTGATCTGATCGTGTTGTTTTATAACGGATAGGAAATCAAAAAATAATGTATAGGAGGTAAAATACATGCCAAGTTTTGTCATTGATGAAAAATGTGACGGGTGTAAAGGCGGGGATAAGACTGCCTGTGAGTACATCTGCCCGAACGATCTGATGGTTCTGGATCCCAACGCCATGAAGGCGTACAATCAGGAAACGGATCAGTGCTGGGAATGTTTTTCCTGCGTAAAGATCTGCCCCACCCAGGCCATAGAGGTCAGAGGGTATGCTGATTTCGTACCCTTGGGAAGCAGCATTATGCCCATGCTGGGAACTGAAGATGTCATGTGGACGTGTAAATTCAGAAACGGTACCATCAAACGGTTCAAGTTCCCCATCCGGACAACTCCGGAAGGATCCGCCAATGCCTATGGCAGCCTGAAAGGCAGTGATCTGAACAGCCCGCTGCTGGCTACCGAAGAAGCAGACGGTAGAGTATTGCCGAAACCGCAGGCAACGGTCTAATTGACCACGCTGAATTGCATGGAAAAATGACAACCAGATTTGAGAATTAGGAGGATATAACATGGCATTACCTAACAAACCCAAGTATGAACGCATCGCCACTGCAAATCCAGAAGTGGAGGAGCGAGAGGTTGATGTGCTGATCGTCGGCGGCGGCATGGCTTCTTGCGGTGCTGCTTTTGAGATCAAAAAATGGCTGCCCGAAGATGCAAGTGTCCTGATGGTAGACAAAGCCGCCCTGGAAAGAAGCGGCGCGGTGGCACAGGGCCTGTCCGCAATCAACACCTATATCGGTGATAACAGCCCGGATGACTACGTACGGATGGTCCGAAACGACCTGATGGGTATCGTCCGCGAAGATCTGATCTTTGACCTGGGCACCCATGTCGACGATTCGGTCAATCTTTTTGAAGAATGGGGTCTTCCGATCTGGAAACAATCAGAAGACGGGAAAAACCTGGACGGCAACCGCGGCCAGTCCATGGGAACCCTCAAGAGCGGCGCAAAACCGGTCAGAACCGGTAAATGGCAGATCATGATCAACGGCGAATCCTACAAACGGATCGTTGCCGAAGCTGCCAAGCTGGCCATCGGTGAAGAAAACATTCTGGAGCGTGTGTTCATCGTTGAACTGCTCAAGGATGCAAATGATGAGAATCAGATCGCCGGTGCGGTCGGTTTCTCCGTCCGTGAAGACAAAGTCTACATCATCAAGGCCAAGACCATGATGGTCGCCTGCGGTGGCGCGGTCAATATCTATCAGCCGCGAAGCATCGGTGAAGGCAAGGGTCGCGCCTGGTATCCGGTATGGAATGCCGGCTCCACTTACTATCTGTGCATGAAAGTCGGCGCTGAGCTTTCCATGATGGAAAACCGTTTCACCCCGTCTCGATTCAAAGACGGATACGGCCCGGTTGGGGCATGGTTCCTGCTGTTCAAGGCCAAAGCCCTCAACGGTCTGGGAGAAGCCTTTGCAGGCAGCGATGCCGCCAAGGAAGAACTCAATAACTACGCACCGTATGGAACCGCAGCCATCACACCGACCTGTCTGCGAAATCATCTCATGCTCTTTGAAATGAAAGAGGGTCGCGGTCCCATCATGATGGATACCGTTTCCGCCCTGGCCGAGTTGGGTAAAACCATGGACAAGAGAGAGCTCAAGCACCTCGAGTCCGAAGCCTGGGAAGATTTCCTCGACATGACATGCGGCCAGGCAAACCTCTGGTGTGCCACCAACACAGAACCGGAAAAGAAAAACTCCGAAGTGATGCCCACCGAACCGTATCTGCTCGGATCCCATTCCGGCTGCTGCGGCCTGTGGACTTCCGGCCCGGATTTTGACTGGGTGCCGGACTCCTACAAGTGGGGCGACGGAGACACCGTCTACAACCGTATGACCACCGTAAAGGGTCTGTTTACCTCCGGTGACGGTGTGGGCTGCTCCGGTCACAAGTTCTCCTCCGGATCTCACGCCGAAGGCCGTATCGCTGCAAAGAACATGGTGCTGTACTACATGAACCACAAAGACTTCACGCCGACCCTCGCGCAGTCCACGGAAGAGATAGTCGACCTGGTCTACAAACCGGTAAAGGTCTACGAAGAGTTCGGCAGCTACACCACCACGGCCGATGTGAACCCCAACTACCTCAAACCGGATGGAATGACCACCCGTTTGATGAAAATCACCAATGAGTACGGCGCCGGAACAGCCACCTTCTATCAGACCAACACCAAAAGCCTCGAAGTGGGGATGGAACTGCTTGAGCTGGTCCGCGAAGACTGCGAAAAACTGGCAGCCAGCAGCCTCCACGAACTGATGCGTTGCTGGGAGGTTATCCATCGCGTCTGGACGGTGGAATCTCACCTCCGCCACATTATGTTCCGTAAAGAGACCCGTTATCCTGGATTCTACTATCAGTCCGATTTTCCGGGACAGGATGACGAGAACTGGTTCTGTTTCACCAACTCCAAGTACGATGCGAAAGCCGGAACCTGGGATACTTTCAAAAAAGACTATGTCAAGATTATCCCAGACTAAAAACGGCTTTATGAACCATTAGCCGGACCTACCTCCAGGTGTCGAAAGACACCTGGAGGTTTTTGATTTTATTATCACCCTTATTTTTTAGTTACCGGTTCCACTTCAGGGCGATATCCTTAAGAAAAAATGCCGGCATGTCCGGATGCTTAAGCCCTTTGCACGGCAAAGGATTTAAGCATATGGACACGCGATACGGATTAAAGGATATCGGTCTGAGAGCATTGACCGGTTTTAAGATTCAACAACCGATAAAGCCTATCGAAGAATTCAACACGCACGGAGGACTCCCATGACAGAGAACAAAGCGAGCACCCCGGCTGCCGGCGGAAGCATTCTGGTCGTCGGCGGCGGCATTAGCGGGCTGACAGCAGCCCTCGAGGCTGCCGAGGTCGGATACGAGGTGTTTCTGGTGGAAAAGGAAGCATCCGTCGGCGGCAGAGTCGCACAGCTCAACAAGTATTTCCCAAAGCTTTGCCCCCCCACTTGCGGTTTGGAAATCAACTATCGCCGCATCAAGGATAATCCGAATATCAAAGTGCTGCCCCTCACCGAAGTCGAATCAGTGGCGGGCGGACCCGGAAGCTACGATGTGACCCTAAAAATAAGCCCGCGATTTATCGATGAAAACACCACCTGCCTTGATGATCTGATCGATTCTCTCGAAAAAGAGATTCCCAACACGTTCAATTTAGGGATGAACAGCACCAAGGGGCTCTATCTTCCCCACGAAATGGCGTTTCCGTTTAAATATGCCGTTTCTCCGGAAATCATCGGCACCGACGATGCCCGGAAGATAAAAGAGGCGCTCCCGGAAGGGGCGGTGGATCTTGACGCGCAACCAAAATCCATGAAGATAAATGTCGGCTCCATCATCTGGGCCACCGGGTGGGAACCTTATGACGCAGCCAAGATCGACAACCTGGGATTCGGCCGGTATGACAACATCATCACCAATATGATGATGGAGCGGTATGCATCTTCAAACGGTCCCACAAAGGGTCAAATTGTCCGGCCCTCGGACAACAAATCACCCGAAAGTGTCGCCTTTGTCCAGTGCGCCGGCTCCAGAGATGAAAACCACCTGCCCTACTGTTCTTACATCTGCTGTATGGCCTCCCTGAAGCAGGCGACCTATATTCGCGAGCAATATCCGGAGGCCAAGATCTATGTCTTCTACATCGACTTGAGAACACCGGGGCAGCGGTATGAAAAATTCTATCAAGAGATAAAAGCGGATGAAAACATCTTCTTCATCAAAGGTAAAGTCGCAGAGGTCCAGGAGGATGCGGCTTCCAAAAACATCACGGTGGTTGCGGAAAACGCGGTGACCGGTGAAAAGATCCAGCAGACTGTCGAGATGGTGGTGCTGGCCACCGGCATGCAGCCGAACGCAAAAAACAACCCGCTTCCGGCCGATCTCAAGTATGACGAAAACGGTTTTGTCATCAATGATACGGCAAACGGCGGGATGTTTGCCGTCGGTTGTGCAAACAAACCCCTCGATGTGGTTTCATCCAATCAGAATGCCACCGGCATGGCGCTCAAGGCCATCCAGACGTTGGTGAAGAAGTAGGAGGTAATCCATGGATAAAAAATACGGTGTGCATATCTGCACAGGTTGCGGCATCGGTGACGCCCTGGACATCGAGGCGCTGGGTGCCGTTGCCAAGGAAAAAAGCTATCCGGTTCATACCCATCCGCTGCTTTGCGGCAAAGAAGGGGTCGAATCGATAAATAAAGATATCGAAGAAAACGGGACCAATACACTGATTGTCGCCGCCTGTTCACGCCGGGTCAATTACGATCGGTTTCAATTTCCCGGCTGCATTCTCGACCGGGTCAACATTCGTGAACAGGTTGTCTGGTCTCACCCCCGGTCTGAATTTCCGGCACTCACCGAAGAGCAGAAAGGCGACGGCGAAAGTTTTGACCGCGTCCAGATGCTGGCGGAAGACTACATGCGGATGGGAATGGCCCGGGTCGAAAAAGTCACGCTTCCGGAACCTTACCAGCTGGACACGATGTCTAAAAGAATCCTGGTCATCGGCGGCGGTATTACCGGTATCAGCGCAGCCATCGACGCCGCCAAGACGGGATACGATGTGACCCTGGTTGAAAAAGAGGCCACCCTTGGCGGGCAGGCAAAGAACTGGCGCAAACAGCTTCCCATTGAAAGCCCCTACGATACGCTGATCCCGCCGATCATTGAAGAGAAAATAAAGGAGCTTCAACAGTATCCCAACATTACGGTAAAAACCGAAACGGTGGCGGCACGCGTTGCGGGGCAACCGGGAGATTTTATCGTAACCTTGAAGAATCCGGAAGAAAAAATCGAGTTTGATGTTCCCTATCCGCTGCCGGATGAAATGAAAGTCGATGAGAGCGGAAAGGAGCTCGAGGCGACGGAACTGCATAAACGGTACCTGGAATATAACGAAGGACGCGTCGACATCCTCTCCTTTGATCCGAACGGAGAAAAATATGGTGCGGTCATTCTGGCGGCCGGGTGGCGGCCGGATACGCCTGAAGGGGAAGCACTCGCCCACCTGGGATTCGGCGAATTAAAGGATGTGGTCACCAACAGCCAGTTTGAACAGATCGCAGCCCAGGGAAAAATTACACGCCCCTCGGACGGCAGGGAAGCGAAATCGGTGGTCTTTATCCAGAGTCCCGGAAAAGGTGACGATTCAGACTTTGCCTATGCCGGCGCGGTAACGAGCATGGTTGCGCTCAAACAGGCAAAATACGTTCGCGATGATTTTCCGGCCGACGGTAAGGCATTTGTATTTTATCAGCACATGCGCACCTCCGGTCTTATGGAAAACTTCTATAAAGCCGTACAGCAGGACGAGGGCATCTTCCTGACAAAGGGCGATATCATGGGTGTGTCCCAAAACGGTGATGGACTCATCGTCGAAGCCGACGACACCCTGCTGGGAGAAAAGATCCAGGTAAAGGCGGACATGGTGGTTCTGGGTACCGGAATGGTGCCGGCCACAGCAGACAATCCGGTGGTTAATCTGGCTTACCGCCAGGGCCCGGCATTTCGGGACAACATCGATCTGTTTAAAGGCTATGTGGATTCAAACTACATCTGCTTTCCCTACGAAACCCAGCGAACCGGCATCTATGCCGCCGGTGCGATTCGCCGCAGCATGACCGTCGAAGAGTCCATGGAAGATGCCGCCGGCGCGGCACTCAAAGCCATTCAGTGCATGGAATCGACAAACCGCGGGATCGCCGTTCATCCGCGCTCCGGAGATATGACCTATCCGGACTTTTTCTTTCAACGCTGCACCCAGTGCAAGCGTTGTACGGAAGAGTGTCCCTTCGGCGCCCTCGACGACGACGAGCGAGGCACCCCGAAACCAAACCCCACCCGGTGCCGACGCTGCGGCACCTGTATGGGGGCGTGTCCTGAGCGGATCATCAACTTTGCCGATTACAGTATCGACAGCATCGGTTCCATGGTCAAATCCATCAACGTCCCTTCAGAAGACGACTATACCGAGCCGCCGTTCAGAATATTGGGTATTGTTTGTGAAAACGACGCCATCCCGGCGCTGGACATTGCCGGTCTGAATCGGCTCTCCTATTCGGCCGATGTCCGGTTTATTCCGGTCCGATGTCTCGGGTCGGTCAACGTCATCTGGATCAAAGACGCGCTTTCCCAGGGAATGGACGGTATTTTTCTGCTCGGATGCAAACACGGAGACGATTATCAATGCCACTTTATAAAGGGGAGTGAGCTGGCCAGCATCCGGATGAAAAAGATCGGAGAAGCACTCCAGAGCCTGGCCCTTGAAAATGAGCGGGTTACCCAGCTCGAGGTCGCCATCGATGATTATGACAAGGTTCCCAAAATGATCAACGACTTTGTGGAAAGCGTCGAAGCCTTGGGCCCGAACCCGTTTAAGGGATTTTAGGAATTGAATATTTAATATTGAAGATTGAATATTTATGCCTTAAATACTCAATATTCAATTCTCAATGATGTGGAGGTAACTATGGCTGATGTTCAGATTCTTGAGCCTGATTTAAATTTTATTCGAAAAGTCGGCGCCTTAGGGGGTGAAGATCTTAAGAAGTGCTACCAGTGTGCCACCTGTTCTGTGGCATGTACCATCACTCCGGAAAACCAGCCCTTTCCGCGAAAGGAGATGATCGCAGCCTCCTGGGGATTAAAGGACAAGCTGGTAAAAAATGCCGACATCTGGCTGTGCCACAACTGCGGGGACTGCACCACCCTCTGTCCCCGGACCGCCAAACCGGGCGATGTGCTGGCTGCAGTGAGAGCCTACACGGTATCGGAATACGCCACCCCCAAACCGCTGGCCATGGCCGTCCAGGATCCCAAAAAGCTGCCGATTCTGCTGGCGTTGCCGGCGGCGATCATTCTCATCACCGGGTTGATTTTCAACATGTTCGGCCTCGGCTGGATGAACTTTGCCCCCGAGGGGGATCACCTGTGGCAGGCGGACTATTTCAGCAACTACATGGTGGATATCATCATGATTCCTACCTTTAACGCTGCCATTATTGTGTTTGCCCTGGGGCTCAAGCGGTTTCTCGCCGATATTCACCAGAACGCCCTGGCAGAAGGTAAAACCGAGAAGACCACCATCGATCCGGTCGGCTTCATCCAGGCCCTGATCCGGACGGTGCCCGCCATCTTAAAGCATCAGAAATTTAACGAGTGTACGGAAAACCTTGAGCGGTCCACAGCGCACATGATGGTGATGTTCGGCTTCATCGGCTGTTTCATCGTCACCGCCTGCTTTTTCATCGCCGAGTGGGTGCTTTTCATCGAGGGGCCCTACCCCCAGATCAGCCCGGTCAAATGGATAGCCAACGTGAGCGGCATCTTTTTGATCATCGGCGGGTCTCTCCTGTTGAGGAATCGAATGAAAAAGACCGACAGCATCAACAGCTACTGGGACTGGTCCCTGCTGGGACTGGTGCTGGCCTTGGGTATCACCGGCATGTTGACGGAAACAGCTCGACTGATGGGCCTTTATGGGCTATCGGCCATCATCTATTTTCTGCACCTGGTGTTTGTCTGGTCGCTGTTTGCCTACACGCCGTTTTCAAAGCTGGCGCATCTGGTCTATCGGACCGTCGCCATTACCTATGCGGAATATTCAGGCAGGGGGTTTAAGCTGGGATAGGATTGGGTTAACCGCGGATAAACGCGGACAGCGGTAGAAAAAAAATATCAATGGCTCAGTCGATAACCGGCTGGGCCATTGATATTTATATAAAAAAAAGGGAGGCATGATTTACTCATGCCTCCCTTTATGCTTTTAAAATACGGGTCAGTTATCGGCGTTTATTACTTATTGTCACCGGTGGCTGCACCGTGCAGTTTGATCTCGACCTTTTCGGTCAGTCCTTCATAGTAGGCTCTGAGGATTTCAACCACCTCATCCCGGCCGAAGTGATCCGGCAGGTCGCCGCCTTCCGACAGCATCTTGCGAAGCATGGTTCCGCTCAAAAGCACCCGGTCTTCCTTATCATGGGGACAGGTTCTTAAAGACGCCATACCGTCGCACTTGTAGCAGTAGAAGGTCCAGTCGATCTTTAGGGGTGTGCAGACCAGCGCTTTGCCGGGCTCTGCAGGGGCCGGAATCTTATCGAAGATGGTCTGGGCTTCAAACATACCGTAGAAGTCCCCGACACCGGCATGGTCACGACCGATGATCATCTTGGAACATCCGTAGTTCTGGCGGAAGGTGGCATGAAGCAGGCCTTCCCGGGGGCCGGCATACCGCATATCCAACGGGTATCCGCCCTGGACCACGTTCTTTTCCACAAAATAATTTTTCACCAGCGAGTCGATACATTTCACCCGGACATCCGCCGGAATATCACCCGGTTTCAGGTTGCCCACCAGAGAATGGATGTAGACGCCGTCACACACTTCCACTGCGATTTTGCAGAGGTATTCGTGGGACCGATGCATGGGATTCCGAAGCTGAAGGGCGGCAACTTCGCTCCAACCCTTTTCATCGAATATCCTTCTCGATTCTTCGGGTCTCATGTAAGTACCGGCATACTTGGTGGGGAACTCCCCTTCGCTCAGCACTTTGACCGGGCCTGCCAGGTTGACGTCTTTCTGGCCCATGACCATCTGAACACCGGGATGATCGTCTCCTGCGATCTTCCAGAATTCTTCAGCCGTCGGGGTGCCTTCCCCCATATAGACCTTCTCACACTCATATTTCTTGTCGGCCTCGGTCATCTCGAATTTTTCTGTAACCTTCATGGTGGCCATTATTTCATCGGTCTCGGGGTCCACCAGTGCAATTTCTCCACCTTCTGAAATGCCGTCGGCATCTTCTTTGGTGGCCGAAAGGGTCACCGGGATGGGCCAAAAGGTGCCGTCTACCAGCAAAAAGTCGTCACAGACGCCTTTCCAGTCCGCCTTTGTCATGAAACCGGTCAGAGGGCTGAACCCGCCGATTCCCAGCATGATCAGATCTCCATTTTCACGGGGGGAAATCGAGATCTTCTTGAGTCCTTCCGCTTTCTTCAATTCGGCTTCTCGCTCTGCGCCTTCCAGCAGGCAACAGGTCAGGCCTTTCCCGCCATGCGGGGGTACCAATTGTGACATGTTTCTTCCTCCTCTTTGTTTGTTTTTTTCTCTATTATTAATGGTTTACGACCATAAAAATCCAAAATACCATCGAAAAATCAAAAGATTACAAATATCGAGGAAAGATGTGTTTGTCAAGAGATTTAACGATTGAATATTTTCATCAGGAAAGCTGATCGAGTATCATCTGCATGACCTCGCCGGCCTTTCCCGCAATCCGCACATCGAACATCTCGTCATAGGGGGTTTCGGAAAGGTTGATAAGCGCGGTAAAGGCGCCGTTTTGTTTTGCCAGCGCCGGCAGAGATGCGGCTGGATGCACAATCAGGGTTGAGCCGATCACCAGAAAAAAATCACAGTTCCTGGCCAGTTCGGTGGCCCTTTCCATCTCGTCAACCGGCATGGCCTGGCCAAAGGAGATGGTATCGGTCTTTACGTACCCGCCGCACCGGCACACAGGGGCCGGCTCCCCCCCGGTGATCCGCCGATGGGCCTCGGCAATGGTCATGACGTCTCCGCAGCTCAAGCATCTGGCACGGGTGGCATTGCCGTGGAGTTCCACCACTTTCTCAGTCGTCAAACCGGCGGCCTGGTGCAGGCCGTCGATATTCTGGGTGATGACCGCCTCGAGCATCCCCATTCTGTCCAGAGCAACGATTCCGAGATGTGCCGGATTCGGCGCGGCACGTATCAGATCGTCGTAGAGTTCCATCTTCTGACGCCAGTGTTCGATCCGGGCATCTTCTGAAGACAGAAACGCATCATAATATACCGGTTTGAATTGATCCCAGATGCCGCCCTTGCTGCGGTAGTCTGAAATCCCGCTTTCGGTTGAAATCCCGGCTCCGGTAAAGATAACGTTTCTCCGGCCCCGGGAGATTTTCCGGGCAACGACAGCTGCGTCCGTTTCCATAAGAGCATCCCCTCTTAGTTGATTCTTAACGGTGATTTCGGTATTATTTGCTGCAGAGTATTTTAATAACCTGCGAAATGTAGTGCCTAAAATTTAAAGTGCCTAAAATGCCTAAAGTTAAGGATGACAACCATTTTATAATAGACAGAATTCCATAATTTTAGCTCACTTTACAATTTAGCTCACTTCAAACTTATTTGTATGACCCAAAGCTGTGCCACATAGAAATCCTGATGTATTTCTGTGTATCCGGGGTATGAGGTTCCCTCTATTTCCCGCGCCTGACTGCAAGCATGGTCACATCATCGTATTGATCGGTATTGAGTATATGCTGATTGATGCCGGCACTGATGGCGCTGATGGTCTGTTCTGCGCTCTCATGGTTTCGGATCAGCAGTGAGAGCAGGCGCTCATTTCCGAAAAATTCACCGCCTTGATTTTGAACCTCCGGGATACCGTCTGTACATGTATACAGGGTATCTTCAGGATCGAGGTGAATCCGATCCGCCTTGAACCGGATATTGGGAAGCATTCCCACCACAGGGCCGGATGTGTTCAGCTCGGCTTTGACCCTGCCCTGTGCGATGACATAGGGCCTGGGGTGGCCGCAGTTGATATAGATCAGATCCCCGGTGGCCGGGGTGAGGATACCGTAGAAGACGGTGGCGAACATATTCGGGTTGTTGTGGGTCATGGCGATATAATTGTTCATATGTTCAATAATTTGAATCATGATGGCACCGGAAGATTCCGCGTCACCCCCGTTGCCGGAGAGTATGGGACTGAATTTTTCAATGGTCGAGGCCCGCAGCAACGTCCGAAACAGACCCATAAAGAGCGCCGCCCCCACGCCTTTACCGCAGACATCGGCGATAATGAGCGCAAGCATTTGATTGTCACCCAGGGGGATTACATCATAAAAGTCTCCGGCGACCTGTTTAGCCGGCTGAAAATGGGCGGCGACTTCCCACCCCTGGATAGCCGGCAGTTTTTCCGGTAGGAATCCGGACTGGATCTGTCTTCCGATTTCCAGTTCATGCTCGGCCGCATCTTTTGCTTTTTCCGTCTCTTCATGCAACCGGGCATTTTCCAGCACCCCGGATATTTGAGAGGCGATTGTCTGGGCCAGGGAAACATCGGACGGCATATAAACACGATTTTTTTCGGAAATGGGCAGCCCGATGGTGCCGATGACTTCTGCTCGTACGATCAACGGTACGATCATAAGGCAGTGGGTGCCGCGCAGGGCCGCAATATCGTGAAAGGAGGCGGTAATGGGGTTGTTTTGCACATCCGGCACGATGATGGTCTGGGCGCTGCTGATGACGTGTATGGTGGCTGCGTTTCCGTCGACCGGAATCTCCATACCGGTGGCATCGGTCTCGGTTTCAGACAGGGTATGAAAAGCCACCAGTTTCAATTTGGTCTTTTCTTTGTTGAGGAGACCGATGCCGGCATTGCGGGCACTGAAAATTTGAACCATCTCCTTGCAGACGATTTTCAAGATCTTCTGAAGATCGAGCGTCGATGTAATGGCCCGGGCAAATCGATTCAACGTCGCAAGATTCTTGTCCCGCATCTCCGCCACTTCCCTTGCACGCTCAAAGGCGGTTTTAACCCCCTGGCAGTCGAGTTCGGAAAAGGCACGCTCAACGGTTGCCGAAAGATCGGCAAACAGATCCGCCTCACCCACCGATCTGGCACCCGGCGCTGTACGGTTTGCACCAAGAAGGTAAGGTTCGTCCGGATCGTCCCCGTTCTTTTTACACCAGACTATCTCCAGGCAGTCGACATTCCCTTCATCGGATATGGCCGATATGAGCCTGTAATTGGTCCTTTTGATGGAAATAACCGAACCCGGTTCCAGGCAATATTTCGAAGTCAAACAGATGCCACTCTCGCCGTAATTTTTCATCCGGCCGCCGTAATAACAATACGGATTTTGAGCCCGGTACGAAAACATAATCGGCGATTCATTGGGAAATCGGGGGTGCTGGCGCCTTTCGTTTGCTGTCATCATAGTTATTCTTTTGACAGAGATATGCCGCACCTGTCAAGGTTGAATGCGTATTCATTTGAAATCCTTGACAAATGCGACCTGCCGGCAGGGAAAAACCCCGACTCAAGTGCTGCATGTGACGATTCGCCGAAGATTGCCGGCTCGACCCGCCAGGCTTTGACAGACGTCCTGTTTTCGAATATATTCGAATAGTTCATTGTAAAATCCATTGCGGGGTGTTTTCCCGCCCGGTTTTTCTTTTTCCTTCGGGTACATAAAAAAAAGCAGATTAAAACTTTCTACGGGAGGTATCCATGGCCACAAAAACATCAGCAGAAGCGGCAGCTTGGCTCACCCAAACGGTCCGGGACTATGTCAATCTTTCTCCGGAAAACAATCTTCAAAAAGATCTCCCGGAAAAGGCATTCGGCGATCCTCTGGTGGGGTTTTCAAACGGCGCCGATCCACTATGGGAAGATTACAAGGAGCATGTCGGCCCCTTTCACCTGATGCCCATAGACATCTTTAAAGACGCCTTTCCGGCGGTATCCGTACCTTCAACTGATCTGACGGTAATCTCATGGATTTTGCCCCAGACCGACGCCACAAAAACCGACAACCGGAAAGAATCCCAATGGCCGGCGGAACGCTGGGCCCGGGGGCGAATTTTCGGAGAACTATTCAACAACAAGGTTCGAAAGCACCTGGTAGCGGAGCTGGCCGCAGCGGGTATCGAGGCGGTTGCCTCCACGGATTCACCACTCTGGTCCACAAAGGCATCGGAAACCTACGGTTTTGCCTCTACCTGGTCCGAACGACATGCGGCATTTGCCTCCGGTCTCGGCACCTTCGGCCTCTGCGACGGTCTGATCACACCCAGGGGAAAGGCCATGCGCACCGGCTCGGTCATCGCCAACATCAAGGCCGACCCCACCCAAAGACCCTATACCGATCACCAGGAATACTGCCTGTTTTTTACCGAAGGCTCCTGCGGTCAATGCATCCCCCGCTGCCCGGTCAATGCCCTGTCTGCAGAAGGACATGACAAGATCAACTGCCGGGCCTATTTGAAACCGAAAACCGCAGATTATGTAAAGGCCAATTTCGGCTTCGAAGGGTACGGTTGCGGTCTGTGCCAGACAGGGGTTCCGTGCGAATCAAAAATTCCCACAGCGGATGATCTGTAGATCGAAATTACCGACTAAGAAAAAACATACCCTCACGTTAGCCGGTAAAGACCATGGATCGCTGATGAACCCTGTCTGCCGTTTCTTGATTTTTTTGAAAAGCATGCCGATATCATGATAAAGAAGGTCGAGGCGATATCTTTCGTATGGCAGGAGAATCCATGATGCTGCAACATAATGAAATCGTAATGTTTCTACTTGGGACATGCGTATTGATATTCACCCTCGCAAATCGTTCCGAGCTTCGGCGCCTTCCGGCATGGAAAACGTTCATCGCATCATTTTACACCCTCTTTATGAGTTGGATAATGACGATTCTTGAGGGGTTTTTCTGGGGAAATCTCCTCAACTATCTGGAACACATGGGATATGCGGCCAGTTCGATACTCCTGGCAGTCTGGTGTTGGCAGGTGTTTGGATCAAAAAAGGAGACCGGCTGATGCATCCTGTCGCCATTTTTGATCTTATATCTCTTTTTGCCTCACTAGCGGCGATAGTCATCCTGCTGAAAAGCGGATATCGGGCTTTAAAGTGGGATGTCAAGCTGATGATCATCAGCCTTCTTGTTTTCACTCTGGTCTACAATCTCTGTCTGGCACTTGAGTGGGGAAGGATAAATATTGGTCTGGATCCTTATGAGGATATCATCGGCGCATTGCTGCCCATGTGGTGGGCATTTATTCTTTATGCCTTTCTGCAGCAGATTGCGTTTACCGATCTCCATCAGAGTGAGCACCGGTTTCGGAGACTTTTCGAGCAATCAAATGATGCGGTAATTATTCACGAATCCAACCATCTTATCGATGCCAATCAAAAGGCATGCAGACTGTTGGGCTATAAGAAGGAGCAGCTCCTCGGTACGACGATTGACAATATATTTGGTGAAGAGAATTCTGAAGAATCGAGGAAAAAAATAGAGACCGTTCAGCAAGGGGTGCCGCTGGTTTTCGAAACTGAGTTCAAAAAAGCCCACGGATCGAGAGTTGATGTTGAGGTCAGCTCAAGTATTGTCGATCCTGAAAAAAGGATCATCCAGAGCATTGTTCGCGATATCACGGAACGCAAACAGTCGGCAAGAGCTGTGCAGGCCAGCGAAAAGAGAGCAAAACGGCTGGCTGAAGAAAATGCCGTCATTGCCAAGATCGGGCGGATCATCAACTCATCCCTTGAAATCGATGAAGTTTATGAGCGGTTCGCCCAAGAGGTACAGAAACTCATCTCCTTTGACCGAATCTCGATCAACCTCATCAACTACCAGGATCAGACCACGACCATTTCCTATGTCATCGGAATCGATTTGCCGGGCCGCCTGAGAGGGGATACTGTCTCACTGGCCGGCTCCCTTACAGAAGAAACCGTGACAACACGAAACAGCTTTCTCATCCAGGAGGAAGACTCGACAACCTACTCAGACCGGTTGCCACTCCTTTCGCCCAGTTTTCAGATCGGTTTTCGATCCCTGATGTCGATCCCTTTGATTTTAAAGGATACGGTAATCGGCGTCCTCCAACTGAGTTCATTCAAGCCGCACATATATTCCGAAAATGAGCGTCACCTGGCTGAACTGGTGGGCGATCAGATAGCCAGCGCCATTGCCAACGCTCAACTTTTCGCAGAACACCTTCAGTCCTCGGAGGCGCTGCAGGAAAGCGAGGAGCGGTACAGGGACCTTGTGGAGAATTCGGTAACGGGATTTTACCAGGTTGAGGAAAATGGGAAATTCCTCCTGACAAATCAAAGATTGGCGGAGATGCTCGGCTACGATTCGTCCCGGGAATTTATGGCCGACAATGAAAATATCACCCCGCTCTATGTCCATCCGGAAACAAGACCCAAAATATTAGAGGAGATTAACGAGAAGGGGTTTGTCCAGGGCCGGGAGGTCGAATTTAAAACAAAAGACGAAAAAATCATATGGGTTAAGATCAGTACCCGCATAAAGACGGATAAGGCTGGAGCGGTCATCTATGACGGAATAATTGAGGATATTACCGAACGCAAACAGCTTGAAACCCAGCTTCAGCACGCCCAGAGGATGGAATCGATCGGTACGTTGGCAGGCGGCATTGCACACGATTTTAACAATCTTCTTATGGCGGTCCAGGGAAACGTTTCTTTAATTCTCGCACACTCGAATATCACCCATCCCCATTATGATAAAGTTAAGAGTATTGAAAAACTGGTTAAAAGCGGCGCCAAACTGACCGGGCAACTTCTCGGCTATGCCAGGAAGGGCAAGTATGAGGCAAAGCCGATTAATTTCAACCAGATCGTTGAAGAGACTGCCAATACTTTCGCCAGTGCCAGGAAAGAAATTCAAATCCATAAAGCCCTTTCAGAGGATCTGTTTGCCATAGAAGCAGATAAGGGACAGATAGAGCAGGTATTGCTGAATCTCTATTTAAACGCCGCAGATGCCATGGAGGGCGGAGGGGAGCTCTTTATTGCAACGACAAATACATCCGATACCGAGATGCAAAAAAAAACCTATGACCCAAAGCCCGGCAGCTATGTGATGCTAAAGGTGACCGACTCCGGGGTCGGGATGGACAAAGAGACCATGGAACATATCTTTGAACCCTTTTTCACGACCAAGAAAATGGGGAGAGGAACAGGGCTCGGATTGGCCTCGGCTTATGGAATCATCAAGGCACACGGCGGATATATCGATGTGGAATCGGAAATGCGCCGGGGCACGACCTTCTATATATGTTTGCCCGCACTGGAGATAAAGGTCGAGCGGGAGGTTGAACGTTCCCAAAAAATCATCAAGGGTAATGAGACCGTTCTGTTCGTAGACGATGAACAGACTGTTTTGGGGGTCGGCCGCGCGATGCTGAAATATATCGGTTATTCGGTGTTTGAAGCCACAGGCGGCAGAGAGGCCCTTGAGATCTACAAAAACAATAAAAATCAAATCGTTCTGGTGGTTCTGGATATGATCATGCCGGATATGGGCGGCAGCGATACCTATGACAGGCTAAAAGAGATCAACCCCGGTGTAAAGGTGCTTCTTTCGAGCGGTTATAGCCTCGACGGTCAGGCAGAAGACATATTGAAACGCGGTTGTGACGGCTTTATTCAAAAACCGTTCGATTTGATAGAATTATCTCGAAAAATAAAGGAAGTTTTAAAGTAAAAAACGAAGCACAATATATACTCCCCGCCTTATCTTTTGTTAAAATCAATCTGTTGAGTATTATTCCTTGACGATATCCTTTTTGAGCATAGTTTATAAAGAATGTTTCAATTACCTAAAGAGACTTCACTGAAATCTAACGAGTTTGAGCTGGATAAACAATAATATAGGAGGGTAACAAAATGAAAGTGAAAAACATTTTCTATCTAACTATAATGATTACGGCCCTGGCGGTCACAATGGCGCTGCCCCTGTCCCAGGCTTCCGAACAGAAAAAGGAAGCCCCGCTTCAGGTGCTGATCACCAATGTACACGTCTGGGACGGAACCAGTGATATATTGAAAAAGGGCGTAGATGTTCTCGTCGAAGGCAACAAAATAAAGAAAATCGGCAAGATTGAGGCGCCACAGGCCATCGTGATCGACGGTAAGGGCGGTACGCTGACGCCGGGGCTGATCGACATGCACCAGCATTTGATGCTGAACGGAGGCACCTCAGCCGGCACATACGACTGGGATGCTTACGTCGTCGGGGCCCACGCCTCCAGAGCTGCCGAATACCTGCTGCGCAGTGGTTTTACCACCATCCGGGATATTGCCGGCAACAGCCTGGGTTTGAAACGGGCCATAAACGGTGGGCAGCTTCCCGGACCCCGCATCTATTCTTCCGGTCCGGCGCTTGGGCCCACCGGCGGGCATTCGGACTGGGGGTCTTACAACGATGCCCCCGGGGAGAGCAACTACCAGATCAAGGTTCAGAATACCTTTGTCATCGACGGGGTGGATGCCTGGCTCCAGGCCGGGCGCTGGGTTTTCCGCAACGGCGGCGACTACCTCAAGGTCATGTCCGGCGGCGGCGTGGCCAGTGTCTACGACCCCATCGATCTCAATTCCCCCTCGCTGGACGAGATGAAGGCCGCGGTTCAGGTGGCCAACGAGTATAAGAGCTATGTGGCCATCCACGGTTACACCGATGCGGCATACAACAAATCCCTGGATGCGGGTGTCAAAAGCTTTGAACACGGATTCCTGATCTCCGAGGAAACCGTTAAACGAATGGCCAGGGAGGGTGTCTGGTGGTCATGGCAGGCCTACGGCAGTTGGACCACCTTTGGCGAGGGCCAATTCCCCGAATGGTTTTCAGCAGATATGCGCACCAAGGGTGCCATGGTTGCAAAAGGGGCGGAGCGCGTGCCAAAGTGGATGAAAAAACACGGAGTCAAGATGTTCGTCGGATCCGATATGTTCGGCTGGGACAATTGGCACAACGCACTTGTCAACGTAACGACCCCGGTGGATATACCGGACAGCCCCTTTACCTCGCTGGACACCATGAAGCTATCCACTTCGGCCGCCGGTCAGGCGCTGAGCGAGTTGACCGCTCCCTCCCGCAATCCCTACAAGGGCGCCAAACTGGGAGTCGTCGAAGAGGGCGCCTGGGCTGATATCCTGATCTGGAAGGGAGACCCCACCCAGGACATCAAGCTGATCCTGGAAGCAGACAACCTCTTGTTTATCATGAAAGACGGCAAGTCTTTCAAGAACCTGCTGGTCCCGCCGACCCACGAATCGTTCCGGGGTGGCGTGAAATCATCCGGGCATTCCTGGTCGATGTAGTCTGTTTGATAAAGCGGAAGGGGCGCTTCGGCGTCCCGCAGGGTCTGCCTGAACAGCTTCGGTGAATCGTTTCGGGCAAACCGGGTGCCTCTTTAAATATCAAACACAAGGGCCGGAAAATGAAACGCCTGGGCAAAAAGACAAGCCGCATTATCATAGCAGCCCTGCTGATTTTATGGGCAGTTCAGCCCTGTTTTGCCCAGGAATCAAAAACAACCGCTGGAAAACGACGTCCCAGTTTGGGCAGCCCGGACGCTGTTGAGAACCAGATGGCGTCGGACCGGGCGGAAAAAGATGTGCTGTATGAGTCCAGGTTTTTAAAGCCTTACTTCGAGTGGCAGGCCGATCTCAAAGAGAAACACGGTTTTTCTTTTGGCGGGGACTACTCGGCCGTATATCTGAAAGCCGACAACAGCCTGCCCGGTACGGACGACACTGCATCCGGCGGAATGGTTCGTTTTTTCGGTTCATGGGAACTCCTCGGACGCGGCACCGATACCAACGGCACCCTGGTATACAAGGTGGAACACCGCCACAGCTACACCGACACGACCCCCAACGGGTTTTCCATCGGAAGCCTCGGCAACGTGGGGGTGATTTCACCCCCCTTCAGTGACCAGGAATGGCGTTTGACAAACCTCTACTGGCGTCAAAGCTGGAAACAGGGCCGGTTCGTGGCCCTGGCCGGTTTTCTGGATGCCACCGACTTTGTGGACATCTTTGCTTTGGGAAGCCCTTGGCTTCACTTTACGAATTTTGCATTCAGCACCGGGGCCGCATCCATCAGCCTGCCCGAAGATGCCACTCTGGGTCTTGCCGGCGGCGCCTGGCTCAACGACAACGTCTATGTCATCGGAGGCTTCGAGGACACCAACTCGATCCCCACCGACCCGTTTGAGGGATTCGACACCTTCTTTAACGACAACGAATATTTCAAGCACCTTGAAATCGGCTGGACAACCGCCAAGGAACGGGCCTATCTTGACAATCTCCATCTTACCCTGTGGCATGCGGATGAACGGAAAGAGGCCGGTGTAAAAGACGGCTGGGGGGCAGTGGTCTCCTTTACCCATTCTGTGGGGAATCGATGGCTGCCGTTTTTAAGAGCCGGGTATGCCGAAAACGGTGGAAGCCTGCTGCAGAAGTCGGTAAGCGCCGGGGTCGGTTATCAGCCCAATCCCGTGGGTGGTGCGGCCGGAAACCTCCTCGGTGTCGGGGCAAACTGGGGCCAGCCCAACGAGACCGTTTTCGGATCCGATCTGGACGATCAGTACGCCTTCGAGCTGTTCTATCGTCTGCAGGTGACAAAGGAAATCGCCATCACGCCGGACATCCAGTTCCTGATAAATCCTGCACTCAATTCGGATGAGGACAACATCTGGATTTTTGGTTTCCGGGCGAGGCTGTCGTTTTAATCTGTTTTACCCTGATTCAAATATGCATATAAAGGGACAAAGGGGTTTGCGGAAGGTTGAAATTTCACGATTATGCAGGTGTTTATCTGAACGTCAATTCCCGAATAATCCTGTCACATTTTTCAAGGCCCTGGAACACCTATAAAATATTTGATTTATAGGTGATTGGGTCACTGTCCTTGACACATCATAGTCTTTTATGCCACGGGTCAATATTACATAAGAAATTGATCGTTAGCATTTATCGCCGAGTACGAATTTTCCTGCTGGCCGCCTCCAGAGGGTACGAGGTTTTTTCACAGACTCACTTGCCTTTGGTGAGGTTTCTTAATCTGACGACCAAAAGACTCCTGCGTTTCCTGTTCGAAAAATCAAAGGAGATAAAGATGACTGAGTTGACTGCCTATGATGAAACCGTACTCTCTCCAGGTATACGCTCCCGCTTTGTGGACAGCAATGGTTTGAGGATGCATGTACTGGAGGCCGGCTTCGAAAGCGAGGGACAACCCTGCGTCCTGCTACTCCATGGTTTCCCGGAGCTTGCCTACAGCTGGAGAAAGGTGATTCTGCCCCTCGCGGCGGCGGGATATCATGTGGTAGCTCCGGATCAGCGGGGATATGGGCGCACCACGGGCTGGGACGATGACTATGACGGTGACCTAAATTCTTTCCACTTTCTCAACCTTGTACGAGACACTTTAGGACTTGTCTCAGTCCTGGGCTACCGATCGGTGGCTGCTGTTGTGGGGCATGACTTTGGCTCTCCAGTCGCGGCCTATTGTTCTCTCATACGGCCGGATGTATTCCGCTCAGTAGTGCTAATGAGTGCTCCGTTTGCGGGCCCACCTTCGTTGCCTTTCAACACGGCTTCAGCCGACACTGCCGGTGAACTGTCGAAAAAGAGAAACCCTGTAAGTCCGTTCAATGCCAATATCCATGAGGATCTGGCTGCGCTGGACACACCTCGCAAGCATTATCACTGGTATTACTCGACACGTGAGGCTAACGGCAATATGCTAAACTGCCCGCAGGGTGTTCATAACTTCCTCCGCGCTTATTACCATAATAAAAGTGCTGATTGGAAGCAAAACAAGCCCTTTCCGCTCAAATCCTGGTCCGCAGCAGAACTGTCAAAATTGCCCACTTATTATGTAATGGAGCTGGACAAGGGGATGGCAGAGACCGTGGCACCGCATATGCCATCTGAGGCCGAGATAGCCGCATGTGAATGGCTTTCCGACGATGATTTGAGTGTCTATAGCTCAGAGTATGCTAGGACCGGGTTTCAAGGCGGTCTGCAGTGGTATCGATGCAGGATGATTGATAAATACACAGCAGCGCTTCAAGTATTCTCCGGCCTCACAATTAATGTCCCGTCATGTTTCATCTCGGGAAAGAGTGACTGGGGTATATATCAGAAGCCCGGCGACATTGATAGAATGCAGAACAGCGCATGCACCAAAATGCAGGGCTGCCACATAGTGGAAGGGGCCGGACACTGGGTGCAGCAAGAACAACCCAAGGAAGTGACCAAATTGCTCATACAGTTTCTGCGGCAGCACGCTCAAACAGACAGTTGAACATGTTATATGTCAGAGTATCAATCATCATAAACAAAAAGCCCACATCGGTGATGTGGGCTTTTTGCTTGAAAATGGCGGAGAGAATGGGATTCGAACCCATGATGGAGTTTAACCCCCATACTCGCTTAGCAGGCGAGCGCCTTCAGCCGACTCGGCCATCTCTCCTTGATTTTGATGAATCAAAATACCGTTAGCTACAAGTAAAATTCAACAAAGTTGAATTTTCTGGCGGAGGGAGTAGGATTCGAACCCACGGAACTTTCGCTCAACGGTTTTCAAGACCGCCGCCTTCAACCACTCGGCCATCCCTCCACTCGGTCAGATTTTTTTATCACCTACATCATTTCGGGTCAATATCTTTATTATTCCCAAAACCGAATATTAAGCTATTTTCTTGTATTTAAAGAATAAATAAGTGCAATCCGGGGTTGCGTCCCGTCTGTGGCCTGCTTATTATTGTTGCAAATATTGAAACGATGTTAACCGAGTGTGTTTTTTACCGGCTTCCGGTTTTATCGATGATGGGAATCGGCCGCATCATCAAGCCAATGACCAACGGTATTTTGATAAAATCAAGGAGTTTTCTGTATGAAACAGAAATATTTGATTATGAGAAGCGATGATAACAGCAGGCTCATTATACAGGAGTTTGCAGAGTTGGACAAGCACGACATGTCGCTGCTCTGTGAGGAAACTTATGATTTTAATGTAATACCTGAATTTTGCACTTAAAATTTAAAAGAGGGTAGATACCACCTGGGAACCCTTGCTATAGTGGTAATTGACACGATTACCCCATAATAGCAGGAGGTACCCAGATGGTAAAATTCAAGA
>Ga0233437_1000261_pt1 | contig 127616 bp, 93 predicted proteins | sample SI_122_August201_FD_182714 | JGI IMG/M metagenome (GOLD analysis project Ga0233437, IMG submission 182714) | Seawater microbial communities from Saanich Inlet, British Columbia, Canada - SI_122_August2016_200_MG | ecosystem: Environmental > Aquatic > Marine > Inlet | place: Canada: British... | reverse complement strand
AATTGGAGAAGGTATATTGGGTACAATATGTATTTCGGTTGGATTGATTATGTTTTTAATGTTTGCTAACGTATTAGTATTTTATAAATCGTCCCTACAAATGTAATTAAACAATAATTATGCTAAGATAATAAAATTACTTATTGAGGTTACGCCTTATAATCATGCCTATTTGTTAGGCACAGTACTTTTTTATTTCTTCAATTTTGACTTCTTCAAAACGTTTTTCAATTAATTCCACTTTTGGGTGTTTATAGTGTTCTGTCATTACATTTATTTTAAAAGAGCCTCTTGAATTTTTGATTAATGACTCTTTATCAGGATGAATAATGATCATTTTCTTTGAATAGTTCTGAAAAAGCCAATGGGTCAAACGTGTGTTAATTCCTTTGTCTCCAAAACCATAACCTGAAATGATAATAACTTCTGATTCCTTAATTGTAGATTTTAGTTCATCATAGAGTATTTCATGAATACCACCTAAGTATCCCAACATTTTATTGAAAGTACCTACTAAAATGGATGGCTTGCCTGAGTTTGGAGCCAAAAATGAATCATCAATTTCATTAATTCTTTCTGCATAATGGTTTCTTGGAATTTTGACTAAATTATCATATGTGCTTGGCTTTGTAATTCGGAAATCAAACCAATCAATACTTCCATGAACTTTACATAACTTCAAAATTCCATTCTCATTTTGAAATCCTTTCCACTCGGGAAGTTTCTTGTTATCAAAGTGAAATCCATCGTCATAATTTATATTATTAGAATGTAGCCAATTTTCTAAAACTAAATCATGATTTAAACTAAGGACTGTGTCAAGATTAAAACAGTCCAATAAATCCTTGACTATATTGTATTGACTTGATTGTTTGACTGGTATATCAATAGATTGCCATACTAATGATTCAATGTAACGAACTGACTCAGTTATATTTTCTTTGAAATTTTTCTTGTCCAATTCGGTATCCTGTATCAACTCTTCAATAAGACTTATTGTCGCTGGATTTTCATATTCAAGATGAAAGCTGTCTTGGATTTGTCGAAGTACGTAATAAATATCCTCATAATTGACTTGATGTTCAAATTCAAGTAGTTTATAGAACCTTCCAATCTTATTCTTAATTAAGTTTAAGAGTTGTTGGCATGAACGAACATAGCCATTTAGATAATCTTGAATTCCGTATCCCCAATATCCTTCGAAGTAATAATTAGTGTCCGTCCCCTTACCAATTCTACCTGAAGTCAAGATTGAGTCCGTAATGCTAGATAATCCTGGAATATCGGAGAAGTATGATACTCCTGAACCTATGATAAGTGTCTTTTTCATTGTATTGTGCCGTAGAGTAGAGCCTGATAGTCTATTCAAATTTTATTTATTTATTTTTTTCAAAGATAACAAAATTAGATTAAACTATCAGTACCCCCTTCATCAAACCGTGCATGAAGTTTTCCCTCACACGGCTTACCGATAGAGTTCTTCATTGAGTTGTCGCTGGGTTTTGAAGACCGCTCAGAGTCCTACTTATTACTTGCTGGGCTTTATATTCTACCATTCGATTTCTTTTAATTTTTCAGCGATTTTCGCTGTCTCTGGAAGTATCATTAGATTTAGTCTGTTTTTCAGGTTAAAGAATTTAGTTCCTTGAAGAGGATATTTTGTTGATTTCTTATAGTCTGTTTTATAAAAATTTTCAACACAGAAGAACTTGTGTCCAGTTTCGATATTCCAATTGTTATTTTTTCTTGCTTCTGCAATTATGCCAATAATGTTCTGTTTTTGTTGCTCTGTTACTGTTTTCGTACTCTCAATTATTTCTAATTGTTTTTTATTAGTTATATCAGCAGTAATTATGTTAGCGATTTTTCCAATTCCACGTACAGATTTATTAGCGTAGATTCCTAAATAATTATGGTCAGAATATCCTCTTCTTGCAGGATCATAATAAATATTATATTGAAAATTCTCTTGCAAAGTCCAACCACAAGTTACTACTCGCATTCTTGCTTCATCATTTACAATCAGCCGGTCGTGAATGCAATAAGATTCAAAATCATTTATTATTTCTTGAAGTTCATAGTCATAATCATCTATACTGTTTCCATATTTTGCTACGATTTCTTGAAATGTTGTAGGTAAGTATTTTACAGATAGTTGTTTTTGAGTATTGTACTCTTTCACTGTCCCAATAATTTTTTGCTGTAGAGAATTGTCTGGTTGTTTTGGGCTTAATGATAAGAGTACTTGATGTTCCTCTTCTCCAAAACTATTTAAGTGTTCTGTTAGTTGTTTTAAGGAAAAATGTTTATGCAACTTTGTTTCAATAACTACTTTAAAACTGGTTTGACTTATACTTCCATCAGGAATAGAATCTTTTCCTTTTTTCTGTTGTGTAAATTGAATTCCTGCTTCCAAGTCTGTGTCATCTAACAGGTCATTTAGAAATCCTTTAAATTTATTCGGTGAATGCTGATAAAGTCTTGAAAGCAGTAGCAAAGTATTATTTGTCGCTACGTTTTCTGGTTGAGAATATTGTTGAAAATAATGTATCGAACTCATTTTGTTAATTTTTGTGGTTTGTTTCTTTCAGCCTTGCATGTAACGTATTAGTATTTTATAAATCGTCCCTACAAATGTAATATAAAATAGGATTGCAAAAACAAAATCGTAAGAAAACCCGCTAGGCAGGATAGGTATAGCGGGTTTTTATAAACTTAATAGATCAATTCCGATACAGGAATTAATCTAATTCACATCAAAGATAAACATTTTTTATAACAAAAAAGATTATATTGTATTCAGAAATTTGATTAAATGCTAATCATTATGAAGCCAAAACCAATAAGAAATATTGCAGCAAATCTGAAAGATGATAAACCAAAAACCAAGACAGTTAAGTTCGTTGAGTTAAACACCCACAACAACATCACTATGAAACGTGACTTCCTTTACCTCGAAGATGTAAAAATTGCTATTAATATAAATCACCTTGAAGTAAGCATAAAACTAAAACGATGGTTAATTAGTCAATTAATCAGCCATAATAACATAAAGAGATTAATTGAGGTATTGGAAGAATCAGCGGATAAAGACCGTCACCGTCTGCAAAAAAGGTATAAGATCAGTGTTTAGTTTGATGAAATAAATTGGGGAGAGCAGATGGATGAAAGTTTCATATCCCTACCTAATTAATAGTTTTCCCTGTTACCATCTCAATTATGTTAAAGGTGAAAACTTATTAAAAATTAACATCACACATAGGCAAATTATGCACGATAATTATTATTTGATAGTTTGATACCAGAAAAGGAAAAACCGCTACAATTAACGACACCCAGAACTAAATAATAAAAAAAGGCAAATCTAATAAAAGATATTGCCCTTTTGAACTTTTAAAACCGTATTATTTTAAGACAAAGCAAATTTAATAAAATTGGGCAAAAAAACAGCTAAAAAGCATGAGTTTAAAATAATGTCGGGATAATGTCGGGATATAAAAAAAGGATTAACCTGTATTTTAACAAATTAACCCTTTTAAAAGTTGTCCGACCAGGGCTCGAACCTGGACTCTTCTGAACCAAAATCAGACGTGTTGCCAGTTACACCATCGGACAATAATCCTTTAAATTTTAGGTGTGCAAAAATACAATCTTTTTTTTAAATCAAAATCTTTTTTGTTGAAATTTTTTCGATAAATTGAATTATTGCTCTGTAAATGTTGAGTCCACTCCGAAAATAAATTTATTTGAAATTGTTGAAAAAAAATTGCCACAGATTGCACTGATTATCACAGATTTAATCTCGAGCACTCGGGATCAGTGAATCTTAGGCTAATTTGAATTTTACAAATTTCGTAGTAGGCTCAAATGTTAAAAATATTTAATTTTGAAATTTTAAAGAAAAAGGATTCTTAAAATACTTATTTTCGCTGATAATTTTTTAATAAAAATAGCTAGGAATGAATAATTATAAAAAGCTAAATACTTATCTTGGATGGCTTGCATTTGCAATTGCTACCATAGTTTATATGTTTACTGTTGAACGTACTGCAAGTTGGTGGGATTGCGGAGAATATATTGCAACCGCCTATAAATTGCAGGTTGGGCATCCCCCGGGAGCTCCGCTTTTTCAACTTTTAGGACGGGTTTTTTCGCTCTTTGCATTTGGTAATACGGCTAATGTTGCTTTTATGATCAATATTATGTCGGTTTTATCAAGTAGTTTTACAATTCTTTTTCTGTTTTGGACAATTAGTATTCTTGCGAAAAAAATTGTTGAAAAACAAGGTAAAATGACTGACGGTAAAATGTATGCCGTTCTTGGAAGTGCTTTTGTCGGTTCTTTAGCTTATACTTTTTCCGATTCATTTTGGTTTTCAGCTGTCGAAGGTGAGGTTTATGCAATGTCTTCTTTCTTTTCGGCTATAGTTTTTTGGGCTATCTTACGATGGGAGTTAGTTGCCGACAAACGACACGGCTTTCGCTGGATTATTTTAATTGCTTACCTGATAGGTTTATCGATAGGTGTTCACCTATTAAATTTACTTGCAATTCCTGCAATTGCTTTTGTTTATTATTTTAAAAAATACAAAGTAAGTGCAAAGGGTGTAATCTATACTGCAATAATTTCTATAATAATTCTTAGCACAATAATGTTTATTATTGTTCCCTGGATCGTGAAATTATCAAGTCTATTCGAATTATTCTTTGTAAATTCAATAGGCTTACCATTTAATTCAGGTACAATAATTTATTTTATTTTATTGATTTCGTTAATTGTTTGGAGTTTGCGATATACAATTAAAAATAAAAAAGTGATCCTGAATACGATCATAATAGCAGTTGTGTTCATTTTAATAGGTTATTCGTCTTTCTTTATGCTTATTATCAGGGCAAATGCCAACACTCCCATAAACGAAAATAATCCGAGTGATGCAATTAGTTTATTATCATACTTAAACAGAGAACAATATGGAGATTGGCCATTATCCTACGGCCAATATTATAACGCTCAAGTTGTAGATTTTGAAGATGCTTCACCAATTTATATTAAAGATAAAAAGAAAGGAAAGTACGTAATTACCGATAGCCGTACAGGATATTTACCTATTTATGACCCCGAATTTTCAACGATTTTTCCGAGGATGTGGAGCAATCAAAAACCCAGTCATATTTCTGCTTATAAATATTGGGGTGATATCAAAGGTACTCCTATCAGGGTTTCAAAACCTGATGGTTCCACCGAAGTAATTGTGAAACCTACTTTTGGTGAAAACCTTCAATATTTCTTTAAATATCAGTTAGGACACATGTATCTTCGGTATTTTATGTGGAATTTTGCTGGAAGACAAAATGATATTCAAGGACATGGTGGCCCGAAAAACGGTAATTGGATCAGTGGCATAAACTTTATTGATAATTCCTTAATAGGAAACCAGGACGAACTTCCGAAAAGTATGGAAAGTGCCGGAAGAAATTCTTTTTATTTCCTTCCGTTTATTCTTGGTTTGATAGGCCTTTTATATCAAATTTCAAAAAACGAAAAAAATGCAGTAATTGTCGGTTTATTATTCATAATGACAGGACTTGCAATTGTCGTTTATCTTAACCAGTATCCTTATCAGCCACGTGAGCGTGATTATGCCTACGCAGGTTCGTTTTATGCTTTCGCAATATGGATTGGGATTGGTGTACTCGCTGTTTTTGATTTGTTGAGTAAAATATTGAAACCTAAACAATCGGCAATTATTGCCACGCTGATTTGTTTCTTATTAGTACCGATAATTATGGCAAAAGATGGTTGGGATGATCACGATAGGTCAGGTAAATATGTTGCACGGGATATTGCCGCAAATTATTTAAATTCATGTGCACCCAATGCCGTTTTATTCACAAATGGTGACAATGATACATTCCCATTATGGTATGCTCAGGAAGTTGAGGGAATTAGAACCGATGTTAGGGTTGTCAATTATATGCTTGCCGGAAGCGACTGGTATGTTCATCAATTAGCCAATAAAATATACGATTCAGATGCTTTGCCGTTTACATTAAAACCCGAACAATATAATAAGGGTGTTAATCAATCGGTTCCGTTTTATGACAGGGGAATTAAAGGCTATACCGAGCTTAAAGATGTTATCGGATTTATCGCAAATGAAAGTGAACAGACAAAATTACCTTTGCAAAGTGGGAAAAAGATAAATTATTCTCCGACTAAAAAATTGAAATTAACAATTGACTCTGCCACGGTTGTAAATAATGGAACTGTTCCAATTGAATTGGCTGATAAAATTGTCTCTGAAATTAAATGGAATGCAAGACAAAGTTCATTGTATAAAAACGATTTGATGTTACTTGATTTCATTGCAACAAATAATTGGGACAGGCCAATATACTTTGCTAATCCTTCGGCAGTTAGTAAAGTTTTTGATGTTGATAAATATTGTCACATGGAAGGATTTGTTTATAGGTTTTTACCTGTTGAAGCAAAATATCTGATACCCGGAATGGGAGGTGTTGCAACCGACAGAACTTATGATATTGTTATGAATAAATGTATGTGGGGCAACCTTAAAGAACCCGGTGTAACTGTTGACACGGAAAGCCGAAGAAATTCAGCTTTACCAAAAAATATTTTCCTGAGGTTATCACAGGCTTTAGTCGAAGAAAATAAAAATGATTCTGCAATTCTTGTTATTAATAAATATTTTGAAGAGTTTCCTGAAGAAAAATATCCTTATGATTTATTTACTTTGCCTTTTGCAGAGGCTTATTATGATGCCAACGATACGGCAAAAGGTAATGAATTAGTTCGAAAACTTCTTGACACATACATTGATAATCTTGATTATTTTAATTCATTAGATGATAATACTTTTAAAGCTTACGAAGAAGATATTCATCAGGCGATAGCTGTGCTTCAACGATTATCGCAAATAGCAAAAGAAAATAAACAGGAAAAACTTTCTAAAGAAGTTGACAGCCTTTTCTATAAGCAGATTGAGTATTTAAGGTAGGAAAAATAAAGTCTGAATTTGGTAAAATGGTAGGTTCGCAATAAAACTTATGATATGCAATAATTGTTAAATGGCTAAATTGTTATATTGTTGTTTTCTATAAATCGTGTAATTTTTCAACATCCGACATGATTTGTTCTAATTTTAAATCCGAAACAGAAATTTTGTTTTTTGCTAAAGATTTCTCAAATTCAAATCGAGTCAGGCCTGATAATTGAATTGCTTTCCCTATGGTTAATTTACCTTCTTGAAATAACATCATTGCTATTGCTGTCTGAAAATGAGACTTTAATTCTTGTTCCGATTCGTTCAATGCAATCATCACATCTGATGGAATATTGACTGGTATTATTATGTTTTTCACCTGTTTCATATCATTATATTTTTATCAAAGATACTTTTTTTTCCAAAATAATGAATTCGAATTTTTAAATAACGTTGCCAATGCTAAAACATCTCGTAAGAGTTTCGCTATGAAAATCATTCTGATTTTTTTGGTGAGCCTTTATTCTCCAATAATATGTGGTGTTAGGCAGCAGATTACTAATTGTTTCGGTCATCTCAATAACTTGCACCTCAGGAACAGAAGTTTCTTCTTTTTTGCATTGAGAACAACAAAAAACTACAAACAAGATCATCATTGAAGAATAAATAATCCTTTTTCTTCTGATCCATGGAATTACTAAAAACAATCCAGGTAGAAAATAGAGAAAACCAGAATGAACGCTCGGTTCAGGATTCGTATTTGCCAGGCATTTTGAATTATCATCTGCAAATTCAGGATCAGTAGATAAGATTACTTCATAGTTGCTGTCGGATATTCCTTCCCATGTTAATGTAACTGATGTTGATTCAATTTCTTCTCCATCTGCAGGGGTCAATAGCTTCACCCTGGAAAACAACTCCGGTATGTTAAAAGACCTATATCCTTTGTTTAATTCTTCAATTAGATCAATTTTAATAAACTCTTCATAATTGTGATAATGAAATAAATATATCTGATTATTTTTAAGATCATATATATTAGAATATTGGGTTGGATATTTCCCCTCCTGATGTGTTGCCGCCAATACCGATCCCATGAAATATGAAGTTAAATCATAATTGCTACTTAGCATATTAATGGCAGTTTCATGGCGCCAGCAAGGATATCCTCCTAAATCAGGATTTGAGTGGTAAAAATTGGTCAACACCTGATAATTGCCTTCCATTGGAATGAAATTATCTCCCTCAACAATTATTGAATTACCCAAAGAATCCCCAATAAGATACTGAGCTTTGTATTGATCTTCACAATAATAATTTGCAAAAACTTCTAATGCTTCTTCAATATTTGCACATTCTTCTATTACTTTTTGCATCAATGCACTGGTATATTTTTCTTTATTTGCCTCTGATATAGGCATCGCCAGGTAAGCACCGGATGAAGCATCCCAAAAAAGGCCCTGATCGTTCATGCCGCCCTGTGGAAATCCACTTCCCCAGCCGAATTTGATCCAGCCATGTTTGTTATTCTCAGGAGGATAAAACCACATTTTTGAATAGGGGTCTTCCCAATCCTCATTATTTCCGGCAAATATTTTATTGTCTTTAACAACATAAAATATTGTACACGAATAAAGCTGAATGCCTGAAAGCAATAAAGATAATAAGACAAATAGAATAGCTTTAATTTTCATATTTCTTTCTCAGTCCATGCAATATAACTCGCAGGCAATATATGGGCAAACAGGATCAGTGATGCAACGAGAACAACATCTATTTGTGTTTGAGTTATTGCAAAAGATAATAATAGAAATAAAGTAACTACTGTGAAAATACTATAAGCATATCTAAGAGATTTACTCGTTAAGGCAATTTCTCTTTCATCTAATTTTTTTAATGGTTTGTGAATAAATCCCCATAATCCTGTTTTAATAAAAGTTACAATAAAACTCACTAAAAATATGATTAATGGAATAATTTCAATTGCAATAATTTTACTATCCCTTTGCTCAATTTTACAATATTCAAAGATGATTACCATACTGCATAAACTCAATAGAGTAAGAATTACTCCAACTCTTCTTTTTTTGATAGATTTTTTGATTTCCATGATTATTTCTCCTTTTATTTTTTAGTTAATAATTGACTTAAAGGTATTAATGGTTCGATTGAAAAAATCAAACCAATTGGTAATTCAAATACTTCGCTAATGCGAAATGCCAGATCCAAACTCGGATTATATTCTTCACGTTCTAAATAACCAATTGTTTGAAAATTAACTCCAATTTTATCTGCAAGTTCATTTCGTGTTAAAGATTTCTCTTTACGAAGTACTGCTATTCTGTTATATATTTTTCGACTTTCCATATCTATTTAGGTTTATTTATTCGTTTGAAATAATTTCTTTTTTCATTTTCCCAATCTTTTAATAATTTTATACTTAATTATATTATATTTAAAAACGCAAATGTAATACATAATATTGTAAATATACAACATTAAATATAAAATAATTTCTTTTATTTTGTATCGGCCTGCTATTCTGTTTATTAATGGTAATAAAATTTTGTAAAAAAATAATTACGATAATAATTCCAAATGCTTAATAAAGAAAATCATTTTGGTAACCTTGTCCAAAGAAACATGAAACACTCATGACAAGGCAAATTTTACACACACCACTGTGCCGAAGCACTTTGGTGTGCAGGCAGGCTTGCGTACCGAAGGGCACTTCAGCCCGCAGGCATGAGCATGATTATAAAGTAAATCCATCTCCCAGCAGATGGTGCAATAAATTATCAGCGAATATCAGCATAATCCCTGCCCGACTTTGTCATTCAGGCGGGTGCGGGAAAAATTATAAACATATAAAAACTATCACCTTACTTTAAACCTCGCTTTTCCATCAAAGCATCAACCTTAGGTTCGACCCCTCTAAAGTTTAAATAAAGTTTCATCGGGTCTTCGGTTCCACCTCTTGAAATTATATTTTCTCTAAATAAAGAAGCTGTTTTTTTATCGAATAAACCATTTTCTTTGAATTCCTGAAAAGCATCCGTGTCAAGTACGGCTGACCAAATATAGCTGTAATAACCCGAAGAATAACCTCCACTGAAAATATGAGCAAAATAAGGTCCGCGGTATCTCACAACAATTTCCGGGATCATTCCAATTTTATTCATTGATTTTTTTTCAAATCCTTCAACATTAACATCTTGGGTTTCGGTAAGAGTGTGATAATCCATATCAAGAAGGGCTGCGGCAAGATATTCAATTGTAACAAACCCCTGATTAAAATGCCCGCTTTTCTGAATTTTATCAACAAGTTCCTGCGGAATAACTTCACCGGTTTTATAATGCTTAGCAAAAATCTGAAGCATTTCGGGTTGTGGAACCCAGTTTTCCATTATTTGTGATGGCATCTCCACAAAATCTCTCGAAACGGAAGTTCCTGAAAGATAATTATATTGGCAGTTTGAAAGGAAACCGTGCAAGGCATGCCCAAATTCATGGAAAAGGGTTTCAACTTCTTCGAAGCTAAGCAGGGCAGGTTGATCACCAGAAGGTTTAGTGAAATTGCAAACATTACAAATTATCGGGCTTACTCTCTCATCGCCAAGGCCTGATTGCTTACGATAAGCTTCCATCCAGGCACCGCCACGTTTGCTTGCACGAGGAAAAAAATCTAAATAGAAAATACCGACATGGCTTCCGTCAGCTTCGCGAATTTCATAAACCTGAACATCTTCGTGATAGGTCGGAATGTCGTTTCTTTCAATAAATTCAATTCCATAAAGTCTGTTAGCCAATTCAAAAGCTCCATCTCTGACATTTTCCAATTGAAAATATGGCCTTATCTCTTCCTCATCAATAGCATATTTTTCTTGTTTTAGCTTTGCTGAATAATACCACCAGTCCCAGGGTTCAAGTTTGAATTTCCCCCCATCTTTATTAATCATTTTCTGCAATTCCTGTGCTTCTTTCTTAGCAACAGGCAATGCCGCTTCCCAAATTTCCATTAAAAGTTTATAAACATTATCAGGATTTTTTGCCATATTTTTTTCCAAAACAAATTCTGCATGATTATTATATCCGAGAAGGTTGGCTTTTTCGATTCTTAAATTAACTATTTCGGAGATGATTTTTTTGTTGTCGTTTTCATTATTATTATTTCCCCGATTAGTATATGCCTTGAAAATCTTTTCTCTTAAATCCCTGTTGTCAGCATATTGTAGAAACGGGATCATACTTGGTTTATCAAGTGTAAAAACCCATTTTTTCTGCATTCCTTTTTCTTTCGCAGTTTCGGCGGCTGCATTAATTGTTGACTGTGGAAGGCCGGCCAGATCACTTTCCTTATCAATAATCAAAGTAAAATCATTAGTCTCGGCAAGAAGATTTTCGCCGAATTTAATTGACAGGACTGATAATTTCTCATTAATTTTTCTAAGTTTTCCCTGAGCTTCAGGGTTTAAATTTGCTCCACCCCTGACAAACTTTTTATAAATTTTATCAAGAAGTTGATTTTGTTCAATTGTAAGATCAAGCTTATCTTTTTGCTCGTAAACCGATTTAATTCTTTTAAAAAGTTTATCGTTTAAATTAATATCATCGTTATGTTTTGCCAATAAAGGAGCAACTTCTAAAGAAATTTCTTGTAGTTCTTCACTGGTATTTGCCTCGGTCATATTGTCAAATACTCCCTCAACTTTTTTTAATAAAGCACCACTTTTTTCACAAGATTCCAAAGTGTTTTCAAAAGTCGGAGGATTGGGATTGTCAATTATTGCCTTGATCTCATTGTTTTGTTGCTTCATTCCTTCTTTGAAAGCCGGCAAATAATGCTGAAGTTCAATAATAGCAAAATCCGGAGTATTAAACGGGGTGTTGAATTCGGTTAGAAATGGATTTGTGTTTTTTGTTTTCTTGTCGCTTCCATTATTGCAGGAACTTAAAATTATTCCAAGAATGATTGTCATAAGAAATTTATTTTTCATCTGTTTAAAATTTGTTTCCCGCAGATTGCGCAGATAATCGCAGAAAAAAATCAGCGTGATCTGCGGAAGATATGTTTATTTTATTTTTGGCAAAGGTATAATTTTGTGAAAACTATACTGCTCCAAAAGCAACACATTTATTAACCTAAAATAGGTATGAAAGAAATATAGAAAATAATGGAGATGACCTTTAAATGACCATCGAATGACTACTGAATGACCATTAAATTTTCTTTACACCCCATTTTTTGATTAGTTATAACTAAATTATTTATGCAAACTCATTTAATATTCATAATCAATTTAAATCCAACCCCATGAACATTTAATAGTTCTACCGAAGGATCGCCTTTAAGATATTTTCTGAGTTTGGTAATATAAACGTCCATGCTTCTGGCGTTGAAATAACTATCGTCGAGCCAGATATTTTTCAGGGCTTCGGTTCTGTCGAGTACTTTATTTGCCTTTAAACAAAGTAATTTTAATAATTCGGATTCTTTGGAAGTAAGTTTTTGTTCGTTATTGTTGATAGTCAATATTTGCCGGGTATAATCAAATGAGTAATCGCCAATTTGAAACATACTTTTTTCACTGTTAAGTCCTTGTGAATCTCCGGTTCTTCTAAGTATAGCTTTCATCCTGACAAGCAGTTCTTCCATGCTAAAAGGTTTAGTGATGTAATCATCAGCACCAATTTCGAAACCTTTTAATTTATCTTCCTGTAATGATTTGGCAGTCAGGAAAAGAATGGGAATATTCGAATTGGTTTTACGAATTTCTTTTGCAAGGGTGAATCCGTCCATAACCGGCATCATCACATCAAGAATACAAAAATCAAAATTTTGACGCTTGTACAAAATATATGCTTCCTGGCCATTGACACAAAGGCTGGTAGGATATCCTTTAGCTTCGAGATAGGCTTTCAGGATAGTTCCGAGATTTTTGTCGTCTTCAGCCAATAATATTTTAATTTTATTTTCCATCAGAATTATTTTTTCAAATTTAGTATTATTTGGTTCCTTATGAAACATATAAGACACATAAGAACATATAATGAAAAATCTTATATTACCTTTTATGCCTTATATGGTTTTAATTTTTTCTGCATAAAAGGGAGAAAGACCGTAAACTTTGAACCGGTATTTAATTCACTTTCAATGCTGATTTTCCCTCCGTGTTTTTCGATAATTTTTTTCACATAACTTAGGCCTAAACCATAGCCTTTAAAATCATGAACATCTCCTGTTGGAACCCGGTATAATTTATCGAATATTTTTTTCTGATTTGCTTTACTGATTCCAATTCCGGTATCTTCTATTTTAATAATTATTCCCTTTGCTGAATTTTCTGTTGTAACTTTTATCTCCGGCTTTTTGGGCGAATATTTATTTGCATTATCAAGCAAGTTGGAAAAAACATTTGTGAGATGAATTTTATCGGCAACAATTTTTGCAGATTCAGCATTATAAAATGTTTCGATTTTTCCATCCTTTATTTCAACCTGTATTCTAATGTTTTTTACAACATCCGAAATAATTTCATTAATATCAATTTCCTCTTTTTTCAGATTCAATTGTCCTTTTTCGAGAATAGCTGTTTGTAAAATTTTCTCGGCAATCATACCAAGGCGATTGTTTTCTTCACTGATAATTTTAATATAATTAGAATATAATTGCTCTGATTTTTTTATATCCGTATCACTAAGTGCCTCACAAGCTAACGACACAGTTGAAATTGGCGTTTTAAATTCGTGGGTCATATTATTTATAAAGTCATTTTTCATTTTCGACAATTTCTTCTGCCTGAAAATTGTTGAAATTGTTAGAGCAAATGAAACTATTATAATTATAATCAACACTGCCGAAACAAGCAACAAAATCCACATTTGACTTATAATAAATCGTTTTTCGTTTGGAAAAAAAACAATTAAATAATATGGATTGGTGATGAAATCGTTTGGAAATAAAGTAAACACAAATCCGTGTTTCAATAATTTCTCTGGATATTTCCCGGTTTTTTGCATGATCATTGAATTCCTTACCGAATTAAAAACTGCAAATTCAAACAATGTATTTATCCCCTTTTTTTCCAATTCAATATTCATAATTGAATCTAAAAAGTCTTTATTTATTCTTTCTTCGATCGGACGATTTTGTTTTATGTTAAACATTTCTTCAATAAGGTTTTGAGCCATGAAAGAACGCTTCACCACCTTTTGAAAATCATCGCTATTGTTGATTGACTGAATATCCTCAAGAAATGAATTATTTATCGAATCAATTGATTGCAAAATTGAAGTTTTATTTGTTGAGTTTGTAAACCTGTTTTTAATCTGATCCGACATCTCAATTTTCTCAAGCTGAAAAATAACATTCGACACAGCTTCATTAACATCTCTGACAAAAGTTGTTTGCCGAACGGTGATGGCATTATTGATCCAATGCACCTGTATAACCATTAACCCGATTAATGACAGGGTAATCAGAGATATTATAAAAAAGATAATTTTTTTATTCATCAATCATAAATCATAATTATTGACAAAGATACATTTTGAAATTTATTCACCCTTTTGTTTAACAAATTTTAACTTTTATTAATCTTACTTAACAAAAGGATTGGTATTTCAGAAGTACTTTTGTTTCGTTAATAAAAATTACAAAATGAGCAATTGATTTTCACAACCGTAGAAGTTTATGTAAGATTGACATTGTGCATAAAAAGATTTCTTACTTTATATTGGTTATGGTTTTAAAAAATGCCCCAAAAGAGGGGCATTTTTTTTTGATTTATTCTTTTTTCTGTAAGGGGAACATTTTTTGCAGATTTCCCTTTTTTGTAGTTTTTACTTCGTTAGGGATGGCATCCCTTTCGATGTTTTAATTTATTGAATCACATTTTTTTTCACCTGATTAAAGTCCTTTCCGCTAAAGCGTATAAAATAAACCCCGGCAGCTAATTCTTTTAGATCAAGTTGTTTTGTTGTTATGTTTTTCGTTCCTTCGATTTCAAAGAAACGATAATCATTTCCGTGAATATCAAATACATTTATCTGAACTTTTCCACTCACTCCTTCGAGTGAGATATTAAATATTCCTTCCAAAGGATTTGGGTAAATTGAAATAGCTTGATTTATTTCATTTTCATTCGCAATTCCTGCTGTTGAAAAATGCAGCAAACTGTATTTGCAACGGAATAGTTCGATTGCCATGAATGAGCAATGGATCCTTCCATATCAACCAAATATTGTAGTAAGTAATCCATTGTTGTTATACAATGTATAACCCTCGAAAGCATTTTGAGCTATAATGGTTATTATGCAAAATACATTAAAAAATATTATTAATATTCCTTTCTCTTTTAACCAGAAATTTTCGATAATTTAAATTTAATTTTGCAGCCTATTGTTAATAGGCTGTCGTTTGATGTTGAAGTTTTAATCAAATAAAAAGAAATCTGAAATAAACTGATTTTAATACCTCAATAGCTATTTATTTCTTTTTAGCTTTTGAATAAAGACAGTATTTATTTATGGCCTTCCCGCATTTGTTTGACGTGTTCTCACTTTTGCATTATAATGTACCGGATTTCTTTAATAATTTAAGATAATTCTTTAATAATCCTCCCGGTTTGTTTATATCCTAATAACATTTATTTAATGCTATACCGCATTTGTTTAATTACTTGCCACTTTTGTTTAATACCCTACTACGTTTGTTTACTGTCTTACCGCGTTTGTTTAATGATATACCACGTTTGTTTAATGATTTACCATGTTTGTATAATGCTTTACCACGTTTGTTTAACTCTTTACCACGTTTGTTTAGTGATTTCCTAATATATTTTATATGCTTAATATTAGCAGTAATGAAATTTTGTTCCGGATTTCTATTAATCAATACTTAACGGAAATAAATGATTTGGGCAAAAAAATAAATAATAGTTATTATCTATTAAGCCTCATTTTTTCTAGTTTCTTCAAATGAAAAATCCCGTAAACCATTGATTTACGGGATTCATATACTTTTGTTTACAGTAAGGCAAAGATATATTCCTTACTATGGTATCTCATAAATATTTGATGAATTACGATAATCAGGCTTATCCATATACCAATCCGGATAATCGACTCCTGAAGATTGCGCCCATGTGGCAAATTTCAAATGGGCGGTGAGAATATCAGCTTTTTCAATAGGATATTTGAAGTTGACAGGAACCTCTATAGCCCAAGGCAAACCTGTTTCTGAAACATAATACAAACCGCTTGCCGGATTTGAAGCATCATCGAAAGTGTCAAAATAATCAGGATCAACAAGATCTGTAGGTGGTTGATCCTTTAGATGAATCTCATATCCTCTTTCCTGATCAACAAAAATGAAAGGGTTAAAAGGAGGAGTTCCAATTGAAGCCTGTGGTGTTCCAAAATGGGTTGTAACCGTACTTATAGTGGTTTGGATATATCTTCCATCGGGAACGGTATTTACCATACCGCCTTCCATAATAGGATTAATTGCATCAAATGGAATGATTACAGTAGTATTTGTATGTCCGACCTCGAAGCCTTTGGGATCAATTTGTACTGCGTTACCAAGCTTCATACAGCCGGTTACACTTTCAACAGTTGATGATGGAGCTTCAAATATAATTCCAAATCCATTGTTCAATGTAGCACCGTCGGCCATGATTTGAAATTGTGTGATTACGTCCACAACATTATTTTGGGCATTAGTAACAATCTTATAATTAAAGTTTACAACAAAATCATTAAAATCATAGTCACCATAACTGGGCCACAAGTCTTCAAAGGCAAAACTTCCAAAATCGGTTTCATTTGGATAGAATGAGTTGAAGGCGCGGGTAGGATCCAAAGGATATGCATCCAGGTTATCAGGAATACCATCGCCATCTGTATCAGCACCACCTCCTGTTTCAACCACAAGAACAAGTGTTTTTGTGTCGGTTCCGGCACTGTTTGTAGCCGAAATGGTGATATTGTAGGTGCCATTGGTTGTTGGGATACCACTAATAACATTTCCATTAAATGATAGTCCTGCAGGAAGATTTGTAGCATTATAGGTCATCGGTTGTGAGCCATCTGCTGTAATGCTGTAGCTAAAGGGATTATCTTTAATAGCGTTGGCGGTTAAAGAACTTGTGATGATTGGAGGCTGAGCACCTTCATTAATTGTAATAACAAGTGTTTGTACATCGGTTCCGTAATCATTAGTAGCCGTTAGCGTTGCACTATAAACTCCGGGATAAATAGGCGTTCCGTTAATTGTTTGATCTGTGGGATTAAAAGTTAATTCTTGTGGTAAACTGGCTGCCGAGTAACTTATTATTGATGAACCCGAGGCGGTAAATGTGTATGCTGAGAACTGCACACCTGCTGTACCAGAGGCAGTAAGCGGACTGGTAATTGTTGGAGGAGTTCCTACAGTTAATACTAAAGTTTCATTCGTAGTTCCTCCGGCATTAGTTGCAGACAAGTTGATATTATATGTTCCTGCAGAAGTTGGGATTCCTGTAATTTTATGACTTGTAGGGTCGAATGATAATCCGGCAGGTAAATTGGTAGCATTATAGGTGATTGGTCCTGTTCCACTTGCGGTTAATGTATAGCTATATGATTCGTCAACAGTAGTATTATCGGTAAGAACACTTGTAATTATAGGTGCTGCAGTTGGTTGAGTAATTTCTATTACTAAAGTTTTAGTATCAGAACCCATAAAATTTGTTGCAGTCATATCTACATTAAAGGTTCCTGATGATGTGGGAGTTCCGCTGATAGTATGTGTATTTGCATCAAAAGTTAATCCGGCAGGAAGAGTTCCCACTGAATAGCTTATAGTTTCTGATCCGGTAGCTGTTATAATATATGGAGTGATGGCTTGGTTAACCAGTCCGCCCAGCTGTAATGAACTGGTAATAGTGGGAGCAACATTTGCGTCACAAACCGGTGCAACTATTGTATAAGCACAAAAGGTGACATGTGACCCATAAGTTCCGTTATTTGGATTGAAATTACCATTAACACATAAATCCACATAACCACTTACATTAGCCCCTCCTGAAGTTTGTCCGTCATCATCTGCAGTAATTTGTGCACCTTGTGAATCAGGGCCTACAACGTTTCCTTCAATTTTAAAGTCTTCAGTTTCTATTAAACTTCCTATTCCTAATGTGGTTATTTTAGGTCCTGAACCAGTGAAATTAGCGGTACCTTTTACATATACATAACCATTGTTGGTGAAATCGCTATTCTGTTTAAATGAATTATTTCCACTCTTGTTGATTATAAACTCACAATTGTTGATGAATGTTGCATCCGGATTGTTTGTAAAATTTTTAGAGGTGGTAAATGTTCCATCATTGATTATCGAACCTTGATTGATCATGGTAATTGTTGAAGAAATTTCGCCCCAATTATGAAGGGCTCCATTTAGCTGAATAGTACCGCTGCCGGAATAATTCAAATCTCCATAATTTTCAATAGTAAATTCATTATTATATTTTGGCAGGTTCATTGTTCCTGTTTCGTTTATCATAATCGTTCCTTCACCACTACCATTTTTATATTTGTTAACGCTTGCATATCCACAAACTCTCAAGGTTCCACCGCTTTCAATATGTATTTTATTAAATGAAGCTGATGTACCTTCTTCAATACAAACTGTTTCTCCTGAGTTGATAATAAAGTCACTATTGTGCGTTCCACTGACAGTTGATGTGCATCCTGAAGTACATGGATCATTATCGGTTACTGATTTAAAATTGTTAAAATCCAACTTTATTGATGAACCGCTAACCTCAACAGCAATAAATTCATTTGCCCCAATTGATGATAATTTACCAACATATACTTCCGATAACCTGGAAGCTATACGAATAGGTAAATTAAACACTCCGTCTTGATTTACAGAACCTGTTAAAATTACTTTTCCACCATTATTTGGGTGTGCATCGTAAATCTGAATAATCTCAACCCCGCCTGCCTTATTATCAGCAAGCTTAATAGATGTTTCAAGATTTAAGAAATTCTCAAATTTGAATGATTCACTAACCTGTAGATCAAGGAAGTTATCAATGTTGTTTTGATTGTTATTCTGATTGTTGTTTTTACGACAAGAAACAAAGAAAAGACTTATTGTAAATAAAATTGCTATTGTAAAAATTTTTATTTTCATAGTTGTATAAGTTTAGTTTTTAATTCTAAATTACTTTATTTTATTAACGCAAATACCTATCCAAAAATTTCAAACAGATGGTATTTACACACATATATATAAATCATTTTATCAAAGTTTACCAATTTGGGAAATTATTTCCACTTTCATTCCATTTCGAGGTATAAATATAGTCGCCATTTATTTCTTGTTTTCTATTTTTTATTTTTTGTTTCTTATTTTTTGTTTCTTGTTTTTTTTTTCGGGTTTATGATTTGAGATATATTATTGAATCACAATTTTCTTAACCTGATTAAAATCTTCACCGCTAAAGCTAATAAAATAAACTCCGGCAGCTAATTCTTTTAGATCAAGCTCTTTTGTTGTTATGTTTTTTGTTCCTTCAATTTCAAAGAAACGGTAATCATTTCCGTGAATATCAAACACTTTTATCTGAACTTTTCCACTTACTCCTTCGATTGAGATATTAAATATTCCTTCCGATGGATTTGGGTAAATTGAAATAATTTGAGTTGTTTCATTTTCATCAGAAATTCCTGTTGATGAGAAATGTAACAAACTGTATTCTCCATCTTCTGTGGGGAAAACATTTTCTGTCCAGGCATCTCCGTAAGGATTTGAAAAAGTGTAATCTTTTAGAATGTATTCTTTGTTTTCGGTTATATTCCAAACTTTAATTATCGGTTTATTTCCCGCTTTATAAAGATTACTAAAAACTGGAATAGCATTTTCAAGAATATTATCTGAAATTACAATTCCGGAACCTGCAAGTATTTCTCCATCATAAATTGCAATTTCATCACCAATATTAGAAATTCCTTTTTCAAAGTAGATTGTCCAGACGGGTTCTAAAGGATTGCCTTCTTTAACGACAAAATAATTAAGGAATTTGGAATTTTTTTGGTTTGATGACTGCCCTGAAAACTGTCTTGTTATCTCATCTCTCAAACAGCGAACAGAAAATCCATAGGTTTTAGTTGCACTATTCCGATAAACTTGTAGATTGTTGTTTTCAATCGCTCTGTACCAAGAGTATGGTGAGACATACATAGAAGTCGATCTAAAATATGTTCCTTCTCCAATCATCAGAAATTCTTCGGAATCCCAATCTTTATAACCCGATAATAATCCCTCAAATCCCGATGAACCACCTTCAAGCATTTTTAAACCACAATCTGTTCCTCTCCATCCGGTTGAATTTGGATTGTTTATACTTGGGTCAAGATAATTTTCCATTTCAAACCATTCGGCATCGGAAGGCAAATGCCAATCATCAGGACAAATTCCCTGCGTGCTTGTAGAATATTGCATCATTTCATCCCATTGATATAATCCGCCATAAATTTCACAATTTGCAGGATCATTATCATAGCAATACTTCTCAAAAACACCATTGTTTGACATTTCTTCATTTCCATAAATCATCTCACCTAAATTCATATTGTCTGCCATCCAGCATTGATTGCCTATTTTTACCGTATTGTAGATTTGCAGGTCGCGAGGATCTGTAATTGGTTCACCACAAGGAGGAATAATCGAAAAAACCAAAACATCATCCGTATTCATTTTCACTAAATATCCTTCTCCCGAGATACAATTTCCAATACCATTAATCCAATTAGAGCCAATTTTTTGTAAAGTATATCCTTGTGAGTTTCTGATAAAATCAAGATTATCACCAATAATCGACTGAAATGCAATTAAGGCATCAACTGAAACGGAAGGTAAATAACTCACTAATTGATAACCTTCTGTCAAAGAAATTGGAGTTTCAGGGTCAACAAATAATCCATCCATTGTAAATGAGTCATCATTAACCATTCTAATTAGATAGCCTTCTTCAATAATCCAATCACCAATTCCGTTTACCCAAACACTACCGATTTTTCTTAAAGTATGTCCTTGAGTATTCCTTACAAAGTCAAGATTGTCATTTAATATTACTGATAAAACTTCTGTCATATCAGGATCAATTGTTTCAAGGTTTGATGAAATAAATTGATAGCCCTCAGACAAATTATATGATTGAATTATTGGTGATAAAAAGTTAATTTCAGCAATACTATATTCATTTTCGCCTGCAGGAAACACATCACCGGTATAAGCATCTCCATAAGGATTGAGCAAAATAATATCAAAATATTCGGTTTCGTTTTCATCACTTGCATCCCAGCATTTAAACCTATATGGATTTCCCGGCTGATAACCTGGTTGTGTGTTTAATGCACTGAAAGCAATTAATGAATTATTGAGTGCATTTTCTAAAGTCAGAACTTCATATAATAAAAATGCACCAACCATTAAATCTTCATCAAAAACAGCAATTTCATCTAATGGTTGAAGGTCAATATTATTAAATTTTCCATTAGCAAGATTTATTGTCCATACAGGATCAGCAGGATTGCCTCCCTCGAATGCAAAATGTTGTAAAGGTTCACCTACAATCATTGTAACCGGAATAATCACTTCAGGATTTGACTGATCATTACTAAAAATAATTATATTGGCATAATAAATCCCTTCTTCCAAATTTTCGGCATTAAAGAAAACATTAACAACTTCTGTATTTCCCGGTGGAAGATTTCCTTGAAGTGGATCAAGAGTTAACCAATTTTCTTTTAATTTATTTAATAAATGGGTTTTACATAAACTTTTTGTATTATCGGATTTTTCCAAATATGCAACTTCAATATTCCATTCTAAAGTACCACACCCCCCACAATGAATATTTAGAAAATCCTGAGCTGTTCCATTTATTGTCACTGATTGAGTAAAAGATGTCGGATTGTATTCAATAATTGGAATATGACTGTCACAATAGGCAATGCCAATTTCACCACCTGTTGGTTCTGTACCTCCCATACCATCTTCAAAGATTAAATTACCATAGAGATCATAAATAATATATGAACATTCATAAGCCCATTGGCCTGCAGTATAAACAGCAGTAAGTAAGATACCTTCATAAACATCGAAATAAAATGTTTCAGGCCCTGCACCGGTTTCTAATGTTCCGGAGAATAATAAATTAACGCCACCGTAGATTTCTAATAATCCACCATTCCATCCATCACCGTAATCATCCCATAAAGTTACTGACCATTCACAAGTTGGTAATTCACAGTATGCAATGCCGAAATTTCCACCTATAGGTTCTTCACCTTCCATACCATCTTCGAAAACAATATTACCGTAAAAGTCAGCAATTGCATAAGAATTTTCATAAGCCCATCCGCCTGCAGTATAAATGGCAACAAGAACTTCACCATCATCAACAACGAACTCATAAGTTTCAGGCCCTGCCCCGGTTTCTATTGTTCCGGAGAATATTTCAACACCATCGGCAAAGATTTGTAATAATCCACCATTCCAGCCATTGCCGTAATCATCCCACATTGTAACCGACCAATAACAACCTGTTACAGGTTCAGTGTTTTCAATTATAGCAGATGAACAGTCGTTGAGAACATTTTCATCACCCGAAAGGAAGGTACAAACTTCGAGTGCATAAGTTCCAAATGCGCTTAAATCAGCCGTAGCTGCGAAAGTATATTCAATTACTTCACCGGGATTAATGGGCCCTGTTACTATGTCCTTCCCTGAAATAGGTTGACCATTATGGGAGATAAAAAAAATGATAAACCAAGGAAAAAAGTTAAGAAAAAGAAGAGTGTTTTCAGAAGAGTTTAAAAAGGCCCGAGTAAAAGAATATGAAAAAGGAGAGTTAAGCGTTTTAGAAATATCCAGATTATATGGTATAAGTTTTCAAGCGATTTATAGTTGGATTTATAAATATTCTATTTACAATAAAAAAGGACTAATAATAGTAGATATAAAAACAAGTAGCACACAAAAGATCAAAGAGTTAAAAGATCAGGTTAAGGAGTTGGAAAGAGTCGTTGGGCAAAAACAACTGAATATTGATTATTTGGAAAAGATGATGGAGATTGCCAAGGATGAATTAAATATCGACATAAAAAAAAACTTCGATCCTCAACAATCAACTGGTTCATTGAAAACCGACAAAAAGTAAAGGTTAGTATGAATAAGATTTATAACATAGCAGGAGTAAGCAAACAATCTGTACACCAACAAAATAAGCGTCAGGCTATATTTGAAGACAGGCTTTATAAGCTAATGCTGGAAACAGATTTATTACGTAGTGAACATCCTGGTTGTGGGGTAGAAAAAATGTATTACACCTTAGATCCCGACTGGCTTGGACGTGATAAGTTTATTGAGATATTTATGGAATTGGGATATAGGGTAAAAAAGCTAAAGAACTATATTAGAACCACTATACCGGCACACTTCAAATATCCTAACCTGATCCAAGGCATGCAAGTAATCAGAAAAAACCAATTATGGCAAACTGATATAACTTATTTCAAAGTAGGTTCTCAATATTACTATTTAGTATTTATTATTGATGTTTATACCCGTCGGCTTTTAGGCTATAGTGTAAGTAATCATCTGAGAGCCGAAGCTAATATTAAAGCATTACGAATGGCCATTAAAAATTGTGGAGGCTCAATCCGTGGGCTGATTCATCATTCTGATAGAGGTAGTCAATATATTGATAAAGAATACACAAAAATATTAACTGATAAAGGAGCACACATAAGTATGGGAGAAAAGGCACAGGATAATGCTTATGCAGAAAGGATAAACGGAATAATTAAAAATGAATACTTGTCCTACTGGGAAATAAAAACATTTAACCAATTAAAAACCAAAGTAAAGAAAGCAGTAGAAAATTATAATACAAAACGAATCCATAGGGAGTTACCAAATAAAAATACACCTATAAGATTTGAAAAAAAATTATTAACTTTGTATAGCCAAAAAAGACCGATGATGATTATTTATGCCGAAGGTAATTATAAAATCAAGGAGGCATCGAGCCTCCTTGATTTTATGCCAAAAAAAGAACCTCAGACTCATAATTGTCCGATTGTAATTAATAATAATTGTTTAACGAAAACGGTCAACCTTATTTAGGGATAGACACTATTTCATTAATAAATCCTCCGGCATCAAGATTAAATCCAACAGGAATTTCAGGTAATATTTCAGTGCCAAAGTTTTTAACTGTTATGGTAACCTGCTCAACACCGAGTAACTCACCTGAAACAGGAGAAAGGATTGCAGTAACACCTGCATTATATTGAAGTGCTGCACCAACTACGATAGTATAATCTTCAACTTCACCATAAGAAGATTCACCACAAGGTACAGGATCATCACTATACGTCATTCTTATTCTCATTCTGTGTTCTCCCAGAATAGTTCCTTCAGGAGCAATTACATCACCTGTAAAAACTGAACCTGTTCCATCATTCATTAATACATATTTTTCATTACTTCCAACTTCGTTATTGAATGTAAAGTCATCATTCCAGTCAACCCAGACAGTTACTTTATCAGAAGCCCATGCATTTCCATTAGTTACGATAATTTCTTCAGGTATTACTACACCAACATAAGCAACAAGGTCAGTATAGTCTGCAACTCCACCCTGCCATCCACTTGAATTATCAATAAATCCCATTGAAACATTAGCAATAAACTCATCTTCGGTGTTTGTCGATGCATCACAGTAGAAGACTTCAAGGTTTTCAATTTCAGCCTCTATACAATCATTTTGAGGGTATTCATCATCAGGAACGAAAGTACAGACTTCGATGAAATATGTTCCTAATTCAGATAAATCAACAGTAGCAGTAAAAGTATATTCAACTTCTTCACCTGGAGTAACAGGGCCCAGAAGAATTTCATTGATCCATCCTGCACCATTAAGATTGAATCCAACAGGGATTTCAGGTAATATTTGAGAACCATAGTTCTTAACTGTAACAATAACAGGTTCAATACCAAGCAATATTCCTGTTTCAGGAGAAATAATTCTTTTTACACCGGCATCAATTGTCAAAATTTGACATGAAGCATATCCAATATCTCCACCCATAGGTTCAACACCTCCAAAACCATCCTGGAAAACCGAGTTAGTTTCTGTATCAAAAATTTCGTAAGAACATTCATAAGGCTTCCCGCCTGCAGTCCAGACAGCAGTCAGAAAAGCATCATCTTCAACTAAAAACTCAATAGTTTCAGGACCTGCTCCTGAAGCTAAAGTAGCATTTATATACTCAATTCCATCACCGAATATTTGAACAAAACCGCCATTCCAGCCATCGCCATAGTCGTCCCACATTGTGATTGAATAATTGCACCATTGCTCCGGATCCCAGTTCGTGATAGTTTTATCTTTTGAATTATTGTCAGGATTGAAATCTCCGGCTAATATTACTTCAGCTTCTATAAAATAATCACCAGAAGCTGAAAAATCATAAGTCTGGTTAAAAGTGTATGTTATTGATTCATACCATGCAAGAGGGCCTTCAATTGTTTCGGTTACATAAGCACCACCATCAACACGATATTGAACATCAAAGTTACTTTGTGTATAATAACCTTGGTTTCTAACTTTAATAACAATGTTTTCAACGCCAAGTTCAAAGCCTGAACCTGGTTCTATTATTTCTATCAATGCAAGGTCATTTAAAGTTGGAAGGCCAATAGCACCATCAACACAAAAAATAGTTTGATTTTGGATGATTCCGAGTAATGTCCACCATCCCGGTATATAAGTGTCAAATGCAGCGAGGCCTCCGGCAATACCGTCACCTGTTGTACTGAATTCAATTGCATCAAAAACAACACCTGTTTCAGCACCTGTTTCAGGATTAATTTGAACTATATCACATCCGTTAACTCCACCTGATTGAGCAAAACCATAAAGCCTTGGAGTTCCGGCATCGTTTAACCATGCAAATCCGTAATAACTTGAGTGAGCACCACAGTTAAATTGATTAAGAATACCGCCTGTACGGTCATAAAGTGTAATAGGATCGCTCCAGTTGTTTCCATAGAAAGCATCATAATCAGGATTGTAAGCAATTGCTCTTGTGGCAACTGCAGCAGTTAGAATGCTGATCAAAGTACCTGATTGCCCTACAAAATCCATTTCAAATAATGCAGTGCTTGCAGCAGCGCCATAGAAATAAGTTCCATCATAAGCAAGGTCTCTAACGGCAGCTTCGCCGATTACTTCAAACCATCCTAAGAAAGTACCGTCCATTTCATAGCAGAAAAAACCTTCTCCATTCCATTTTGATGTGTAGATATATTCGCCATTAGTTTCAATACCTGCTTCACCGTTACAATCTCCGCAAGGAAATTGAAATATTTCATCAAAGAGTGCATCGGAAAAAGTTGTTGCGTGTGGATTTGTTTTAGCATTGGGATCAACATCCATATTGCTTTGAGCAAAAAGGATTGATGATGAAAGGATCATCAGAATTAATGTAATTGTAAGTTTTTTCATAAGGCGTTTTTTTTTGTTAAAGATACTAATTTTTTTTAAAGATAGTATCCTTTGTGAATAGTCATCGGATGAGTTGCTTATGGATTTGTAAGATAAGTTTTATTTTATCTCTATTTATTTTGGATAACTCATCCGATGACTTTAAAAACTTTTTTATTGAATCACAATCTTCCTAACCTGATTTAAATTCTTTCCACTAAAACTGATAAAATAAATTCCGGCAGCTAATTCTTTCAAATCAAGTTGCTTCGTTGTTATGTTTTTGGTTCCGTCAATTTCAAATAGGCGATAATCATTTCCATGAATATCAAATACTTTTATCTGAACTTTTCCAATCACTCCTTCGATTGAGATATTAAATATTCCTTCGGATGGATTTGGGTAAATTGAAATAGCTTGATTCATTTTATTTTCATCCGAAATGCCAGTTGTTGAGAAATGCAGTAAACTATATTCTCCGTCTTCAACCGGGAAAACATTTTCTGTCCATGCATCTCCGTAAGGATTTGAAAATAAATAATCGTTTAAAATATATTCTGCGTTCTCGCTTTTATCCCAGACTTTTAGAATTATAGGATTACGCGGAATATATCCTTTTCCGCTATTAATTGTTGAAAACACCGGAAGTTCATTTTCAAAAGCATCATTGAAACAAATTCTCAATGCTCCAACTAAAATATCTCCATCAAAAGCAGCTATTTCATCTCCTATCTCAAAACCTTCGGTGTAAATTGTGAAAACGGGGTCGGCGGGATTACCTCCTTCGAAAATAAAATGATCAGGAAAAGTATTCTTATTTTTCTGTTCTGATAAATTATCAAACGGGCTTCGCCCGTTATCCATTAAGCAACGAACTGAAAAACCATTGAACTTAATGTTATCGTAACGGCCTACCCCATCTTCGTTACAGTGCAAAAGCCGACTCCATACGCCATTTGTATTACTCTCAGTAGAAGACCATATATTGCCGCCGAAGCCCAAAAAGTAGAAATTGCCATCACTGGTAAGGCCACCACCAGGAAGGGCAGTAAAACCAAAAGCATCAGAGCCGTTTCCATTATCATTCCACCCATTTGTTGATTTTAAATTTATCCCGGTATCATAACCTCTGAATCCTATATTATTCCAAATTGGGTCGCCAACGGGATATTGACTATCAACCGTGCCTTCAAGAATTTTCCATTCATCATCGGTAGGAATATGCCAGCCGGCAGGGCAAATACCTTGTTCTCCCTGTATTGTTGTATATTGCATCATTTCATCCCATTGGTATAAGCCACCATATTCATCACAATTTGCAGGATTATCATCATAACAATATTTTTCAATTATGTTATTATTAGTTTGATTGAGATAGCTATATAACATTGGGCCAATATTTAGGTTTTCTTTAAACCAACATTGGTTACCAATTAAAACTGTATTATAAACTTGTCCTTCATAAGTTACGGTTGGTATTCCGGGGCATGGTACACCAAAAATAATTGGATAAATTAAAATATCATCTGCAAACATTTTAACAAGATAGCCTTCAGTTGGTTGGCAATCACCAATACCATTTATCCAGTTCGGGCCAATTTTACGTAATGTTTGTCCTTGTGAATTTCTTATAAAATCAAGGTCATCGCTAATGATAGTTTCAAATGCTTCCAGGACATTCATCGGCGTTTCGGGGAAATAGCTTACAAACTGATACCCTGCTTCTAAAGAAATTGGATTTGTCGGGTCAATTGCAACACCTTCAATAGAAAACGAGTCCTCATTAAACATTTTAACAAGGTAGCCTTCTTCAATTATCCAATCACCAATTCCATTTACCCAAACACTCCCGATTTTTCTTAAAGTTTGTCCTTGTGAATTTCTTACGAAATCAAGATTATCATTCAGAATATCTTCAAAAACCGAAAGCATATCAGAGTTCTCAGGAATGATTCGTGTTGAGATAAATTGATAGCCTGTTACTAAATTATATGATTGAGTAGCGTTTGATGATAAAGGAGTTGCACATAAAATATTTGATGCAAAAGATTCAGTTCCATTATCAAGAATTTGAGTAACATAGTAACAATACTCTTGTCCTGAGATTAATTCCGTATCTGTAAAGATATTTCCTTCAATGCCTTCTGCAATTAGTGTTTCATCTTCATAATATATGTTAAATACCTGAACATTACTTTGGAAAGTCAACTCTGCCAAACTGTATTCTCCATAATCCCAGGGAAAAACATCACTGGTCCAGGCATTACAATAACAATCACTGAAAACGTATTCAAAAGAAAATGATTCAATATTTGAACTTTCATCCCATGCAACAAATGTAAAACTATTACCAGATGTATAACCCTGTTCTCCATTTGCTAAAACACTAAAAGCATAAAGAACATTATCAAATTGATTATCTGATGTACAAACCTGATATAATGTAAATGCTCCGACAAGTAAATCCCCGTCAAAGATTCCAATTTCATCACCGGCTTCCAAATCTACAGAATCAAAAAGGGCTACACCGATATAAATAGACCAAAAAGGATAATCAGGATCCCCTCCAACAAAATTGAAGTGTCCTGTTTTGATTCCTTCTCTCGGTGCTTCGGGAACAGGTTCCCATGTTAAAGTAATTTCTTCAATGCCGGGAGTAGCACTTAATAGAATCGATGCAATTTTTGTAAGATAAATATTAAGATTAATTGATTGACCGGGTAAAAGTTCTATTGTTGTTGAATAAGGATAATAGCCATAACATGCTACAGATAATTCACCTACTCCAGGTTCAATACCACCAAGGATAAAATAACCAAACATATCAGTGATGGAAATATAATATCCATTAGAATTATAAACTGTAGCACCTTCAAGTGGTATATTCGATACCGAATCAATGACATACCCATAAATAGAACAGGATAGTGGTAATAAAAAAAAATCAACAATAGTTGTTTCTCCAGATATAACTTCCTGATCAAATTTATATTCCGTGTTATACCCTTCTGCCTCAGCTACAATATCATAAACACCGGGTTCAATATCTGTAATCACATAAGTACCGTCTTCTCCTGAAATTGCAGTATGCGATGTATTATTAACCGTAATTATTGTTCCTTCAATAGGATTCATATTATTATCTGTTACTGTTCCTGAGATTGCTCCGGGAGGATTTGATAAAGGAATTGCACATAAAATATTTGATGGCAGAGATTCTTCTCCATTGTATAAAATATTTGTAACATAGTAACAATATTCCTGTCCTGCAATTAATTCTGTATCTATAAAATAAATATGCGCTACATTTGCAGCAACTAAAGTTCCGTCTTCATAATATACATTGTATTGATATGGGATAATCCATTGGTTGAATTCAAATTCTGCCATGCTATATTGTCCTTCACCTGGAGGGAAAACATCCTCCATCCATGCTCCACCATAAGGATCTGATAATGTAATATCAAATACATCATATTCACTCTGAAAATTTTCATTCCATGCTTTGAATGAATAAGCATTTCCTGGTGTGTAACCGGGGCCTGAAATTAAAGTATTAAATGCGAATAAAGCATTATCGAACTGATTATCCGGTGTACAAACTTGCGTAAGTTCAAATACACCTACTATAGTTTCCCCATCGAAAATAGCGATTTCATCTCCAGCTACAAGATCAACACCACCAAAAGTTGCACCACCTATATATATCGTCCATACCGGTTCTGAACCAATTCCGCCTTCAAAGTTAAAATGATTTGTTTTGGCTACAGGTTGATGATACCATTCTAGGTAAATTTCTTCAATTCCCGGAGTGGCACCTATCAAAAACGGAGCAATTGATACAAGCTGAATATCAAGATAAGCTGATTGTCCGGATAAAACTTCCAATGATGTTGAAAATAGGTAATACTCATCATAATATATTGCCGTTAAATTCCAAATTCTGGGGTCTAAATCTGAAAAATAGTAGTAACCATTTTCATCAGTAACACAAGTATATAAAGTTTTCATATCATTCCTTGTGTCAAATACATCTACATAAGCTCCTTCTATTGGAAAATTATACAGTGAATCACGAACGATCCCTTCAAGAGAACCGGGCAATGCTGTCAAAATAAAATCAACAATAGTTGTTTCACCAGATATAACTTCCTGATCAGATTTATATTCCGGTTGATACCCATCTGTATTTGCTAAAATATCATAAACACTTGGTTCAACACCGGTTATCAAATACGAACCATTTTCATCTGAAGTTGCAGTATGCGATGTGTTATTAACTGTAATTATTGCTCCTTTAATAGGATTCATATTTTCATCTGTTACTGTTCCTGAGATTGCTCCGCTTGTTTGTGAAAAACTTTGTACTGATGATAATAGCATTATTATCATTAATGCAATTTTGTATAGATTTTTCATGATTAATAGATTTTATGTCTTAATATGAATACTAATGAAAAATGATCCTGATTTTTCATAATTCTAAGTTCCTGGTTTTATTTGGGAACAAAGATAACCAAATTCTCATAGAAAGTCAAGTATAATTTTGAATTAGGTAGGTCTTTTGAGTAAGCGGTAGATTCTGCTACAGTGTTTGTCCATAATGTCCGCTATCATCGTTATTCTTGTTTTGAAAACAGTCATTTACTATAGTAAATTCCTTGATTTTCAAAACTGCGAAAGCCTCGATAGCGAACATTCTGAACTAAACACTGGCTTTATGGACAAACTCTAATTTCACTAATTATCACAAATTAAATTAGTGTAAATCAGTGTAATTAGTGTCAAAATATTTTTTCTAAATGACTAAATATTAAGACAAGCACAACGAAGAGATTGGCGTTTTCTTGCAGCCGCTATTTATAACGACAGAACCCTTGCCATTTCAAGTAAGGGTTTATTAATTTCCTGATGAAGTTTGATTGCTTTTTCGAAAGGTGTAAAAACTATTTTATTATTTACTCTCCCAGCCATAACTCCGTGTTTTCCTTTGAGTAATGCTTTTACTGCATGATATCCGAGAGTGCTTGCCAACACCCTGTCGAGACAACTTGGCGAACCACCGCGCTGAATATGTCCGAGAATAGTTATTCGTGTTTTAAATTCGGGGCATTTTTCGTTTATTACTTTAGCAACTTCAAAAGCTCCACCTGAATCATCACCTTCGGCAACAATAATAATTCCCGAAGTTTTGTTTTTCCTCCAATCGTGTCGTAGTTTGCTCAAAAGACTATTAATATAGGTTTTCGACTCGGGAATTAAAATATCTTCGGCACCGGCAGCAATCCCGCTTTGAAGGGCAATAAAACCTGCATCACGGCCCATAACTTCAATAATAAACAATCTGTCATGTGAATATGCAGTGTCTCTTATTTTATCGGCAGCATCAATTACGGTATTCAAAGCTGTGTCAAAACCGATAGTATAATCACTTCCGTATAAATCATTATCAATAGTTCCGGGTAGTCCGATTATCGGGAAATTAAATTCTTTGTTAAAAATTTCAGCGCCCGTGAAAGTACCATCACCTCCAATAGCTACGAGAGCATCAATTCCTTCGTTTTTCAAATTCTGATGTGCCTGATACCTGCCTTCTTCGGTGTAAAACTTTTTACTCCTCGCTGATTTCAAAATAGTACCGCCACGCTGAATAATATTAGAAACAGAAGAAGTTTTCATTTTTTTAAAATCTCCCTTGATCATACCCTTGTAACCCTGCATTATTCCAATAACTTCGATATCGTTATTTATTCCTGTGCGTACAACCGCCCTGATAGCAGCATTCATTCCCGGAGCATCACCACCTGAAGTTAAAACTCCTATTTTCTTAATTTTTATCATTTATATTTTTGCTTTTTACTTCCTTCATAAATATCAAAACGCAAATAACGACATTCAAGTTGCCCGTTATAAAGGGCAATCTTTCGGGATGGCCTTAAACCGATATGTTTTAAAGCCGTAAAATCAGAACTAATTAACCATGCCGAATAACCAGCGTAATTTTTTTTCATACTATCTCCGATTTTTTTATATAATTCGATTTGATTATTGACCTCCATTCGCTCACCATAAGGCGGGTTCATTATCATAATTCCCTTCGCTTTTGGTGGAATTTGTTTTTCGATAGAATTGTGGAAAAGGGTAATATGATTTTGAAGATTCGCTTCTTTTAAATTCTGCCTTGCTATTTCAACTGCTTTGTACGATCGGTCGGAACCGACAATTTCGAATTTAAAATCACATTTCTTTGATTCAGTTTCCTGAACAATTTTTTCCCATAATTTTTTATCAAAATCATTCCATTTCTCAAAACCGAAGCTACGGAAAATCCCGGGTGGAATATTGTTTGCAAACATTGCAGCTTCAATCAAAATGGTACCTGAGCCACACATCGGATCAATAAAATTACAATCTTTTTCCCAGCCGCTCAGAAGTATCATCCCGGCTGCAAGTATTTCATTTATTGGTGCTTTATCGGTTAGAACCCTGTAACCGCGTTTATACAACGGATCGCCCGAACTATCAAGTGAAATAGTGCAATCGTCTTTATAAATATGAATATTTATTCTAAGATCGGGATTTCTGACATCAACCGAGGGGCGTCTCCCGAATTTCATACGAAATCTGTCGGCAATAGCATCCTTAGCTTTCAGGGCAACGAATTTTGTGTGCGAAAAAACCGAGCTACCAACCGTTTCATCAATTGCAAAAGTTCCGTTTAGGTCAAGATATTGGGGCCAGTTTATCCTTTTAACATTATCATAAAGCTGCTCAGCACTATTTACCGAAAATTTCGCAATTGGCTTTAATACCCTCAATGCTGTGCGGCAACAATAATTGGAGCGATACATGATTTCTTTGTCACCGGTAAAACTTACGGCACGTTTTAATATTTCAATATCTTCGGCACCGATGGCTTTAAGTTCATCGGCAAGAACCTGCTCAAGTCCAAAAAGAGTTTTCGCAAGTAATTGATTCTGTTTTATATTTTCTTCCAAAATTAATTTTTTCTGCAAAAATAGAAATTTCCCGCAGATATCGCAGATTTTCGCTGATACTGATAGTTATCGGTACTGCGTTTAGCAGCGAAATCTCCACCCGACTAAGTCGGCTCTGCTGATTTTCTATTTCACAGGGCATAAATCATAGGTTGTTAACAAATTATGTTGATATCTTTATTACAAAAAAACACAAAATATTTTAAAAATTGGAATAAATGTTTTCTTAAATTAAACCAATATTTCATATTATTAACACCTTAGGGATATCCCAGCAAAATGCATTAGCCCCTTTTTCAACATTTCAGATTTGCTATTTATTATTTGCGCTTGAAAACAAAAAGATTATAATTTCTCTTTAATATGTTGCGAATAAACATTTACAGAAAATAAACTGGCAATAAACGAAAACATTAAAAAATGAAACACAACTTTCATATACTCATAGCCCTTAATAATTAGGAGTTTGTAAAGTTTATGCGTTTCAGTATAAAAAGTCCTGTAGATGTTGGATGTTGGAAATATTTTATATATGTTTGCCTGATAAAGTTATGAATATTTATTTCGATATTAAGAGTGTGTTATTAATCAGCAAATTAACAAAACATCCTACAATAGGTAAAAGCAAAATAATGCGTATAGTGTAGTAATTATTTAGAAGTTAGCAGCAATTACAAAAAAATCACATAGTATGAAAAAGACATATATTATCCTTCTGATTTTACTAACATCTTATTATAGTAAATCACAGGTTTTGGAACAGGATTCATTAGCACTCGTTGCCATTTATAATAGTACAAATGGTGACAACTGGACATATAATAATTATTGGCTAAGTTATCCAGTCGAGTTATGGTTTGGAATTGAAGTATCAAATAACCGAGTTGTAAAGATTGATTTAAATTACAACAATCTTTCTGGCTATATTCCAGAAGAAATTGGGGATTTAGATAGTCTTTCATATTTTTCAATCTATAATAATAGCATCGATAGTATATCTTCCTCAACAGGAGACTGTACAATACTTGATACATTAATGATATTTAATAATCCTGTTGACTTCCTTCCTCCAGAAATTGGTGATTTATCTAATCTCAGGTATTTTAATTTTAGTAACACAGAAATTAGTTACATGCCTGAGGAATTAGGTGGTCTAATAAGGCTGGAATATTTATTGGGTTTTAATGGGATACTCCAAAATATTCCAGAGTCTTTAGGTAATATGATTTCACTTAAAGAAATTGATTTGTCATTGAATAATATTTCCAACCTTCCTTCCAGTATAGTTAATTGCATAAATCTAACCCGATTACAAGTCAATGCTAATGAAATTCCAAGCGTACCATCTGAAATTGGTAATCTTTCAAATCTGGAGATATTGATATTAGGTGGAAATAATATTAGTGAATTACCTGAAGAGATTTTTACTCTAACTAATTTGCGGAAATTGAATTTTGCAGCAAATGATCTTAATTACATATCACCCTCAATAGGTAATCTTGTAAACCTTGAAAACTTCCAATTCTTTAATTGTGAATTTACAAGCATTCCAGATGAAATTGGAAACCTATCAAAACTAACATATATAAATGGATATGGCAACAGACTCAATTCTCTTCCAATTACCCTATTAGACATACCTAATGTAGAGACTTTGTTTCTGGCTTATAATCAGTTAACTTTTGAAGATATTGAACCATTAGTTTCAATAAATGGGTTTGAATATTGGAATCAAGATAGTATTGGTGACTACATTGACACAACACTATATTTAAACGCCACATATCATATAGAGACACAGACAGGTGGCGAATTTAACCAATATCAATGGCTTAAGAATGGAGATACTATTGTTGGCGCAAATAATTATTTTTTAGAATTTCAAAGTTTAAGTTATGCAGATTCAGGTGAATATCATTGCTTAGTCACTAACACAATCGCAACTGGATTAACTCTTTATAGTCGTGTAGTTAACCTACACATTATTGACCCACTTAATATAAATGAAGATGAAAAGGAATGTGATTTATCATTTCATGTTTACCCAAATCCTGCTCACGACAAAGTTTTCATAAGATTTGCGGAAAAGAATATTTATGAAAATGTAAGTATCTCTATTTATAATCAATATGGTGTTTATGTAAAATCATACAAGACAAAGAATTCTTACCTTTTTGAAATTGACATATCGGAATTAAACAAAGGAATATATTTTATACAATTATTCTATGATAATAATCAGACTATAAGTAGAATAGAAAAACTAATAGTCCTTTAGATAAAAAACAACTGTTGCTAATAATAAACAAGCCAAACTTAGTATATATAAACAAAATGATATTTTCTAAATGAAACATAAACGTTTATCAGAAGACGAAAAACGAATAATTATTGACAAGGGAACTGAAATTCCTTTTACAGGTAAATACGAAAATTATTCAGAAAAGGGGCTTTACGTTTGCAAGCAATGCCGTTCTCCTTTATTTCTTTCTGATCATAAATTTAAATCAAATTGCGGTTGGCCGAGTTTTGATAATGAAATTAATGGTGCAGTTAAGAAAAAGCCTGATACAGACGGACAAAGAACTGAAATATTATGTAATTTTTGTGATGGACATTTAGGCCACATTTTTTTGAATGAAGGATATACAAAAAACAATATCAGGCATTGTGTAAATTCAATTTCAATTGATTTTATACCGCAATCAGAACTTGATAATCTTGAAACTGCTTTTCTTGCCTCTGGTTGTTTTTGGGGGACACAATATTATTTTCAAAAAGCAAAAGGCGTGGTTTATACAAAACCAGGTTATATTGGAGGCAAACTTGAAAATCCCACTTACGAACAAGTCTGTTCGGGGATGACGAACCATGCCGAAGCTGTTATGGTAAAATTCGATCCAAAACAAATTTCCTATTCCGAATTGCTTGAATTGTTTTTCGAAACGCATAATTTTTCTGAACATAACCGGCAAGGGCCGGATATTGGCACACAGTACAGGTCGGAAATATTTTATACAACAGAAACACAAAAAGAAATTGCTATTGAATATTGTAATAAATTAACGAATAAAGGATACGAAGTAGCCACAGGTATTTCAAAGGCAACAAAATTCTGGGATGCTGAACAATATCATCAGAATTACTATCAAAATAGTGGCGGATCACCTTATTGTCATATCTATCGAAAATTATTTTAAACTGACACTACCAGGTAAAAAAATGGAAATTGTGAAAAAAAATCTAATACCCTTATTATTAGTATTTTTGATTATGGGTTGTACAGCCCAGGAAACAAATACCTCATTGCCAATTGTTTCAAGTGGGACAATAGAGCGAGTTGAAAATTTTCCATCGAAATTTATTTCACAACGCAATGTTGATGTTTGGCTGCCCGATGGCTATAATTCAAATGAACAATATTCAGTTTTGTACATGCATGACGGGCAAATGCTTTTTGATTCAACGAATACCTGGAATAATCAGGAATGGGGTGTTGATGAGATAGTAAGTAAATTGATCAAGGAAGGTGTAATTAAAAAATGTATTGTTGTAGGTATTTGGAATTCAGGTAGAGGGCGACATTCTGATTATTTTCCACAAAAACCATTCGAGGCTCTTCCCAAAAAATATCAGGATTCAGTACTAAATGCAGCAAAACGAAATAAAGAAACAGCCTTGTTTTCAACAGAAGTCCAATCAGATAACTACCTGAAATTTTTAGTGTCGGAACTTAAACCATTTATTGATAAAACCTACTCAACCAAGCCGGATAAGGAAAATACTTTTATTGCGGGCTCCAGCATGGGTGGTTTAGTATCTGCTTATGCAATTTGTGAGTATCCTGAAATTTTTGGCGGAGCAGCGTGCATGTCAACTCATTGGATTGGAACATTCTCAATTATAAATAACCCCATCCCTGAAACATTTATAAACTATTTGAATGCTAATCTGCCTTCATCTGAAACTCACAAAATTTATTTCGATTATGGTACGGAATTTTTAGATGCATTGTATGAACCCTATCAAAAACGAGTGGATGAAATTATGATAAACAGTGGATATGATGAAAAAAACTGGAAAACAATGAAATTTACCGGAGCAGATCATTCAGAGAAATCCTGGAGAAACAGGTTAGATATTCCAATAATTTTTCTTCTGGGAAATATTTAAAATATTTTATATAGATTTGCCTGATAAATATATGAATATTTGTTTCTATAAGGAAAAAGAGTTGTTAATCAGTAATTTGACAAAACACACTACAATGGGTAAAGACGAAATAATGCTCATAGGGTAGTAATTATTTAGACAGTGCCAATAATTTATTATTAACTTTTATAATAAACAGATATGAGAAAATTAACATTTATTTCGGTTCTTTTGGCAATTGTATCTTTTGCATACAGTCAGGAAACTTTTGAGAAAACTTTTGGCGAATCACAGTTTGATTTCGGACATTCTGTTAAACAAACATTTGATGGTGGCTATATTATAACGGGAACAGCTGATTATAATTTAATGCTTTCTAAAACCGATATAAACGGAGATATACTTTGGACTAAAGAATATGGAGATGCTTATGGAGAAGAAGGTTATGAAGTTTACCAAACTTCCGATAGCAATTATGTCTTTTTAAGCCATACTGTTTTCCATGACTGGGGTGATGACCCTGAAGATATTTTTTTAATTAAAACAAATTCAATTGAAGATACCTTATGGACTAAATCTTATGGTGGAGATTCAGGCGATGCTGCAGAATCATTCCAACCAACAACAGATAATGGCTATATAATTGCCGGAACAACTAATAGTTTTGGGAATGGCGGAAGCGATGTTTATCTTATTAAAACAGATTTTAATGGTGATACATTATGGACAAAAACATTTGGTACTGCAAATAATGAAATCGGAAAATTTGTACGGCAAACAAATGATAATGGTTATATAATTCTTGCAACAAATCAATCAGGTAATTATTTAATAAAAACAGACAGTTTGGGCGATACAATTTGGACAAAATATTATGATATATCAGCTTATCAGGTAATTCAATCTTCAGATACAGGTTTTGTAATTGTCGGCAGTAGAAATTCTGATTTATGTTTAATAAAAACAAATTTCAATGGTGATATATTATGGACTAAAATATATTATCGGCCTGAAATTGATCTCGGGAAATCCATATATCAAACATCCGATGAAGGATATGTAATTGTTGGCTCATCTGACATTCCACATATTGGTTCTGAATATTCAAATGTATATCTTGTAAAGACAAATTCAATCGGTGACACATTGTGGACAAGAAATTTTGGCGGCCAATATATGGACTTTGGTGAATCTGTACAGCAAACACAAGACAATGGATTTATATTTGTTGGCAGAACAGTCAATTTTGGGGCATCGGGTTTTGATGTTTATTTAGTGAAAACAAATACACAAGGCCTAATATCAGGAATTGAAGATAAAATATCGGAATTGAATACAATCCTGATTTTCCCCAATCCGACAAAAAATAAAATCAATATTGAATTAGGTATTGAGTTTGAGAAAATTGAAATTTATAATATTTCAGGAGTAAAGATTTTATCAACATCGAACAAGTCAATTGACCTTTCAGAACAGATCAATGGAATTTATTTTTTGAGAATCATTGATAGAAAAGGTAATACAATAATGACAAAATTGATTGTAAAACAAGAATAACACATTTAACAAAATATTATGAAAACAATGACTTATGTTCTTTTGATTGGATTTGTGGTTTTATTATTTTTCTTGTTTTCTTATTTTAGGAAAAACAATAAATTCTACAAAAAATACACAGAATCCATTTACTCATTAATTATCTTATTCTTTTTTCTTGTATATTTGGGGTACATGATTTTTCAACCTTTTTCTATCCAAAATTTATTTTCGATAAATCTGATAGTATATCTGGCACTTATCGGATACTTCATTTTTCTTGTAATCAAATATATCAAGCGAAAAAAGAATATTACAAAATGAAATGTGGGACGAAAAAAGTGTTAGAAATAAAATTGTATTTACGGACTATCTTTGGAACAATGAATATATTAGAGAATCATATTTTAGACAAGACAATTATGTTCCAACTTTAATGATAGTAAGCCTGAAAGAGAATTCTGATACTTTAACATTTGAAAGAATTGAAGATTAAAAAAACTACTGGTTTATAATCAACAACAAAATTTGACGTAAGTCGGAATTAGAGAAAAACACTTAGAAAAACCGACAGAAATTACCCAAAATTGGTATCTTTGCAAAAAAAGGTTAAAAAATGAGTAAAAACACATCCATATCTTTAGGAAACCATTTTGAGAATTTTATGTTAAGTAAAATAGATTCAGGGAGATATAATTCTGTAAGTGAAGTTGTGAGAGCAGGACTACGATTGCTGGAGAATGAAGAGAAGAAAATGGAAGTCTTAAAAGAAGCCCTTGAACTTGGCGAAAATAGTGGTATATCAGAAATATTTGATTCAAAGAAACACCTACAGTCTTTGCATAAAAGACATTTATAAATCATGGTCAATTACAGAATATCAAATAAAGCTGTAAGTGATCTGGATGAAATTTGGATTTATACTTTTAAAAATTGGTCCATTCAGCAGGCAGATAGATACTATGATTTGATAATAAGTGAAATAGAGTATTTAGCTAAAAATCCCGATTCTGGCATATCAAAAGAACACATAAAAAAAGGATATAGAGCTTCAAAAGTAAAATCACATCTGATTTTTTACAAATTGAGTGCAAACAATATTGTTGAAGTAGAAAGAATTCTTCATCAAAGAATGGATATTGAAAACAGAGTAAAAGAGGAATAGAACAATAAAAAAGAATTTGAATTTTGGGCATTTTTCATTTATCGTTTTATACTATTCTTTGAAAGAAAACCTTACGACACAAAGTTAGTCCGTATGGATTTTTTAAATTTTAAACCTTAGTAGATGATGAAATTAAAACTATTTTTTATTCTTTTGTTCTCATTAATTCTTACTAATATTTTCGCACAGAGGGATTTTTCTGATTCCGATACCACAAAAGTAGTTATGCTTGGAACGGGGAATCCAAATCCATCTCCATTTCAATCGGGTTGTTCGGTTGCTATCGTTGTAAATGATACGCCTTATATTGTTGATTTTGGCCCCGGATTAATTCGCCAGGCTGCTGCTATGAGTCCACGATATGGAGGAGAGATAGAAGGCCTTGACGTAAAAAATATCAAACACGCTTTCCTTACCCATTTACATTCTGATCACACAACAGGTTACCCCGACCTTATTCTTACTCCCTGGGTGATGGGAAGAAATGAACCCCTTGAAGTGTATGGCCCGGAAGGTATAAATGATATGACCGGTCATATACTAAAAGCCTATGAAGAGGATATTCGATATCGTTTATATGGTTATGAACCGGCTAATAACCAGGGGTGGCGCGTTAATAGCCATGAATTTACAGAAGAGGGTTTCATCTATGAAGATGAAAATATAACAGTAGAAACCTTTCCCGTACCTCACGGAACCTGGCCAAATTCCTGGGGATTCCGTTTTACTACGCCGGATAAAATTATAGTCTTATCAGGTGATTCTTCGCCCTCGGAAAAAATTATTGAATATGCTTCAGGGGCTGATATTCTGATTCATGAAGTCTATTACAAAAAAGCTTATGACACAAAAAATGAATTCTGGAAGAACTACCATGCACGCAATCATACATCAACAATTGAACTTGCTGACATTGCCAACCAGGCACAACCTAAATTGGTCGTATTATATCATATATTATTCTGGGGTGCAACAGATGAAGAAATAATTGACGAGATTTCAATAAAATATAAGGGAAAAGTTATAGTTGGGAAAGACTTAGATGTATATTAAAAGAAATCCTGAGATTAAAAACCAAAGATTTCAATTTCTCTTTAACATGTTGCAAATAAACATTTTCAGAAAATATAAAGTCTCAGGGTAAACGCACGAAGCGAAGCAAGTCCGTATGGATGAATAATTTGTCAAAAAATTAATATCACTCCTACGGAGCTTAATACTATATACTTAAATCTTTTTACCATAATATCAATCCTACGGATTTTTTGGTGTATTTAATCCCGTTAGGGATGAAATTATGGTAGTAGTATTGATGTTTATAAAGCCATTTGAAACCTCATAGAGGTGAAATTATTTTTTTATGCGTTTGTCTCTGTGTAAAGTCCATTAGATGTTGGATATTGGAAATATTTTATATAAATTTGCCTGATAAAACATTTGAATATGTGTTTCGATATAGAGAGCATGTTATTAATCAGCAAATTAACAAAACATTCTACAATGGGTAATGATGAAATAATGCTCATAGGGTAGTAATTATTTAGAAGTTATGTGCAAATTTAAAAAGACAAATAGTAAATGAAGAAGACAATAAGTAGATCAGTTTATTTTTTTATTGCATTAACATTAATTATTGTGGGGGTTATTGTGAAATATTTTCTTGTTGACGATAATTTAGGTGCTCGTTTCAAAAATTTAAATCATGAAATTTTATCTTCAGACATAATTTTTTTCCTCGCTATAATTTTAGGATTAGTTGGATTGATTATTTATGCAATCAAAAAAAGTAAGAAATCTAGACTAAATGATTTAACAATTATTATAAGTGCTATACTCATACTTCCTATTACAATTGTGATTTCATTGACACCTTTTCTTCAAACACTACATCCTGGCGAAGTTGGGGAAAACACTTTCTCCTCTATTTTTACATATGTAGCAATAGTTGGAACTTTTGCGACTTTTGGCTGGATCATATTAATAATTGCAACATTTATTAGACAAGTTTTTATCATTTTGACAAGTGACATTGAACAATAAAATCAGCACATAACAGCACCTAATATCACATGGCCGCATTAAGGTCATTAAGAAAAATGAATAGTAAATTAAACATACGAGTAATCAACATAAATTTGAGTAGTAAACGGCCACGTGCCATAGCTGCAAACCGTAATTTACAAGCCTATTACAGCACGAAATGACAGTAATTGATAAATTTTAATATTTTAAAATGATGAAAATGAAAAAAATAACATTATTAGTACTTGGAATACTTATAACAATTGGATTATCTTATGGACAAACAAATCCTTTTGACAGAATAAGTTTTATTATGGGAGAATGGAATGGAATAGGAAGTGGTTTTGGAAATGAAAAATCTAAGATTGAATCAAGTTTTCAATTAATTATGAATGGAAAATATGTTGAAGTTATAAATGAATCAAGATTTGAACCAACTGAAAAAAAACCTAATGGAGAACATCATATTGACAAAGGATTTATTAGTTATGACAAAAGCAGAAACTCATTAATATTCAGGCAGTTTAACATTGAAGGATATATTAATCAATATTTGTTAATTGATTCACTCTCTAATGATTCATTGTTAGTTTTTGAAACTGAATTAATTGAAAACTTTGTCCCTGGTGATAAAGCCCGTTGGACAATAAAGAAAATTTCAGAAACACAAATTGAGACTATTTTTGATGTTTCATTTCCAAATAAAGAATACTCTTGTTATGGTATAAACAATTTTAATAAAAAAAAGATAATTATGAATGACACAATACCAAAAGTTACGGGTATAGGCGGAATTTTTTTCCGTTCGAAAAAACCTAAAGAAACAAGGGAATGGTATGGCAAAAACTTAGGGCTTGCAATAGATGACTATGGTTCCCCTTTCGAATTTAGAAACGCTAACCGGCCTGAGGAAATAAATTATCTTAGATGGAGTCCATTTGAGGAAGAAACAGACTACTTCGCACCATCAGAGAAAGAGTTTATGATTAATTACAGAGTGCAGAATATAGAAGGTTTGGTAAAAAAACTCAAAGAAAATGGCGTGACAATAGTAGATAAAATTGAAGAGTTTGAATACGGAAAATTTGTTCATATTATGGACCCTGAAGGGAACAAAATTGAACTTTGGGAACCTATCGACAGCTTTTTTACACAAATGGGTGGAGCAACAACTAAATAAAACAAAATGTTTTGGTTTATCATGTTTATCTGTTATTTTTGTGAATTATACATCAAATAGGGTAAAATTATAGGTTTAAAGTTTCATATTCCCCTTTCACCCGTCTTTTTTCCCCGTTCACCTTAATAAATTTCTTTTCAATATGAATAATGATGTTAATTTGCATCAATATTAAAATTCAGGAAAATGAAAAAAATAAGATACGGAAATGAAATTGTACTTTAAAATGATAAATAACATTTAATCATTGACGCATTCATTCATTGACGCATTCATTCCATTAAAACCATTAATTATGAACAATTTAAAAGTATTTCTTATCAGTTTGATAATAATTGTTGCATCAAATATAAATGCACAAAATATTACACAGTCAATAAGAGGACAAGTTATTGAAAAACAGACACTGATTTCGCTTCCGGGAGCTACGGTAGTATTATTGGGAACAGACCCGCCTGTTGGAACAATTACAAATAGCGAAGGCTATTTTGTCATAAAGAATGTTCCTGTTGGGAGGATCAGTTTACAAGTACGATTTATCGGATATCATACCGCTACAATAAACAATCTTAATCTTATGTCGGGTAAAGAATTGGTAGTGAACGTTAAAATGGAAGAGAAAGTTCAAAAAATGGAGGAAGTAGTCGTAACTGCTTCACGAAAAGGAGAAACTATTAACCAAATGTCGAGTGTTAGTGCCAGAACATTTTCGGTTGAAGAAAGCCAGCGCTTTGCAGGAGCAAGAAACGATGTTTCGAGAATGGCAGCTAATTATGCAGGTGTTTCCACTTCAAATGATGCTTTGAACGATATTGTGATTCGGGGCAATTCGCCATCGGGTTTATTATGGCGCCTCGACGGTGTTGATATACCAAACCCTAATCATTTCGGGCAATTGGGTGCAACAGGTGGCCCTGTAGGTATGTTAAATAATAATGTTCTTTCAAATTCCGATTTTATGACAGGCGCCTTCCCAGCCGAATACGGAAATGCTCTTTCCGGTGTGTTCGACCTGCGAATGCGTGATGGAAATTACGATAAGCATGAGTTTCTCGGACAATTAGGTTTTAATGGTTTTGAACTTGGTGCAGAGGGCCCGATTTCTAAAAAAAATAATTCTTCATATCTAATCAACTATCGTTATTCTACACTGGGAGTTATGAAAGCTATCGGGATAGATTTCGGAACAGGTACGGCTCTTCCTAATTATCAGGATTTGACATTCAAATTAAACTTTCCTACAAAAAAAATAGGAAAAATATCGGTTTTCGGACTTGCAGGAATCAGCGATATTAATTTTTTATATAGCGAAAGGGATACTACTAAAGATGATGATAACTTTTATACTTATGACAATCAGGATATTCTGGCAAAAAGTAAAATGGGTGTAATCGGAGCTTCACATACCCTAATACTTAACAGCACTACATATTCGAAACTGATTGTCGGAGCATCTGTAATGTTTAACGAAAATGTTGTTGACTCGGTCAGTACCGAAACAAATATACCTCGTCCTTATTATCATAATACTTTTACGGATTCAAGATTTTTCGGCAATTTTTATATCAATAAAAAGATCAATTCACAGAATAATTTCAGAATAGGTGTGAATGTTAATAGAATTGGTATGAATTTAATTGATTCGGTGTATGAAGCTTCAAAAGACAGGTTTGTTACAGGGGTTGATATTAATGATTTTACTTATTTGTATGAAGCCTATATTCAATGGCAATATAAACTAACAGATAACCTGATATTTAATCCTGGCATTCATTATCAGCAATTAGCATTGAATACTAGCAATTCTCTTGAGCCGAGATTTGGAATAAAATGGAACTTATCTAACACTCAATTGCTTGGATTTGCTTACGGATTACATAGTATCTCTCAACCCTTAGCTGTTTATTTCAAACAAGTTGAATTGCCGGATTTAGACTATTTCTTGCCAAATAAAAACTTGAATTTTACAAAAAGCAATCATTTTGTTTTGGGATATGATATATTTTTTGATCAAAATTTAAAATTGAAAGCAGAAGCATATTACCAGGATATATTCCATGCATTAGTTGAACAAAATGAAAGTGCTTATTCAAGTTTAAACAATAATTCATTCACCCGATTTTCGCCCGATTCATTACAAAACACCGGCACCGGCTATAATTACGGATTAGAACTGACTTTTGAGCGATTTCTTGATAAAGGATTATACTATCTTTTTACAGGTTCTTTATATGAATCAAAATATAGAGGCAGCGATGGAGTATTAAGAAATACGGCTTTCAACGGAAATTATGTTTTTAATGCTTTGGCAGGAAAGGAATTTGAATTACCTTCACGAAAACAAAATACCAAACGTAAAAAATTCATTACAATTGATGCTAAAATAACTTATGCCGGCGGACTGAGATATACACCCATTGATGTAGAAAAATCAATGAAAAATCATCAAACCGAACTTGATGAAACAAGACCGTTTTCCAAACAATTTGATCCTTATTTCAGAACTGATATCAGGATAGGTTTCAGGTTGGACGGGAAAAAAGCTTCGCAGGAATTTGCTTTTGATATTCAGAATGTAACAAACCATAAAAATCCTTATATGATGATGTTTGATATTCAAACAGGTGAAGAAAAAACGATAAATCAACTTGGTATTTTTCCTATCATGCAGTATAGGATTGTTTTTTGATAAATTTGTCATTCAATTGTCATTTGATTGTCATTCGATTGTCATTTAATAGTAAATTTAAAATTAATGAAATTGGAAGAATTTTAAATTTTCCAGAATGAAATCAATAATATTAGAATAAAACTGAACAATTACATCAAATCAATAAGAAAAAAACATAAATTAGCAACTGAATAACCAATAACCTAATGACAATCAAAATGACTATCAAATAATAAACCCAATAATATATAAAATTTGACGTAGATATGAAATTCAACAGAAAAATAATATACGCCAGCATTTTTATAGCAATAATTCTTCCCACATATTTTTACTTTAAATTTTTGCTAACAGATAATGTGGATAAACCCATGGAAGCAGGAGTAATAGGTTTTTTGTTTTCATTTATTGTTTCTGTTTTTATTTTTACTGCAAATATTAAAACGGTCAATTTCCTACGCAAAAAATTTCCATGGGATAAGAAATTTTTTAATAGACTACTTAGCGAAGCAATATTCACCAATTTTAATGCAAGCGTTATAATATCAATATTAGTATTGATATTTAATTATATATTCCCTTCATTCCAGGAAATAAAATTAAGCGTTATTTTGTTCAACAATATAATTGTTGCAATAGTTATAAACACAATTGTTGTTTCAATTCTTGAGGGGTATTATTATTTTAAGCAATGGAGAATATCAATAGTGCAGGCTGAACAATTGAAACGCGAAAACATTCAGTCGCAATTTGAAGCATTAAAAAATCAGGTTGACCCTCATTTCCTTTTTAATAGCCTTAACACTGTGTATTCATTGATTGATCCGCATCCTGAAAAAGCAAAAGAGTTTATTGCAGAATTTTCAAAAATTTATCGCTATGTGCTGAATGTAAAAGATAAAATTGTTGTTAAACTTAGCGAAGAAATTGATTTTATTAATTCTTTTATTTTTCTCCAGAAGATAAGACATGAAGGAAATCTTGAAATTCTAATCAATATTGATGCAAAAAAACTAAATAATTACATTCCCCCTTTATCGCTTCAAATGCTTGTTGAGAATGCAATAAAGCATAATATAGTTTCAGAAAAAAATCCTTTAAAAATTAGTATAACCGATAAAAATAATTGCCTGATTGTTAAAAACAATATTCAGTTAAAAGAGAATTTGATTGAATCAACAAAGATAGGATTGAATAATTTAACCGAACGATATAAACATATTTCAGATTCGATACCCAAATTTTATGTAAAAAATAATGAGTATATTGCTGAGATTCCACTTTTGAAGGAGGATTGAGAATAATCAATTAAGATATGAAGGTTTTAATAATTGAGGACGAAAAAATTGCAGCAAATAACCTGGAAAAAATGCTGCATCAAATTGATATAAACATTAATGTACAAAGTAAAATTGATAGTATTGAAGAGTCAGTTGGATGGCTGAGCAAAAATAAAACCGATTTGATTTTTCTTGATATTCATCTCGCCGATGGACTTTGTTTTAATATTTTTGAACAAATAAAAGTAAAAACACCCATTATTTTTACCACTGCTTACGACCAATATGCAATTAAGGCGTTCAAAGTTAATAGTATAGATTATTTATTAAAACCAATTGAAATCCGGGAATTGGAACAAAGCTTAGAAAAATTCAAGGAATTAAATCAAGTACAAAATGCAAAAACAATTGATTATAATTCCTTGATAAAGATTTTAAGCAATAAAATTGAATATCAGGAAAGGTTTATAGTTCGCTATGCAGAAAAGATAAAAAGTATTAAAACAGAAGATATTGCATATTTTTATGTTAATAATGAAAATGTTTTTATTTGCACTAAAAGCAACAATAACTATTCAATTGATTATTCTCTCGATAAATTGGAAACTATTATCAACCCAAAAGACTTTTTTAGAATTAACCGTCAGTTTATAGTAAACATATCTTCTATTGAAAATATGTATTCATTATCAAAAAGCAGAATAAAAATTGAATTAAAACCAAAATCCGATAACGAAATAATTGTAAGTTATAGCAGAATGAGTGGTTTTAGGAAGTGGCTGAATATATAACAATAGTCAATCTGAAATCGGTGTTCCCCCGACATTTCGTGTTCGGGACAGGCTTTGTTCATTACTCAAATTCGTTTATGGTAATGGAATTACTGTTAGAGGACATTTCTTTTCCCCGGGACGGTATGTACCAATTAGTAAATCAGATAAAAAAAATTGATTTGGATATTGAAATAAATTTTATATTTGGGGAAAATAAAGAACAATAATATGAACATCATAGTAGGTTGAAAAATTGATGCAATAAATCCTACACTACTTATAGCCACATTTTTAGCATCCTACAAAAATGATCTTATAATAATGACACTGAGTAAGAATTTCCTGCATACCGACACAAAATCTCTTGAAATATCAAGATTCAGATTTATTGCCGGAATTATTATTGGGTTGTTATATTCTTTTGTGTTTTATTCTTTTGCCTGCATGATCAGAGAAGGATTTTCTTTGTTGTCAGTTTCCGAGTATTATGACATGTGGGAATTAACAGATGCCGAAAAGAATTTCTATAATCTGTTTTTTGCCTTTATTTCTGTAATTATTGGCCAATCCTTATGTTTCACTTTTTGGATTGACAGGCCGAGAAGAATTTTTACAATGTACAATTTTCGAAGACCAACTATTTTAAATGATCAAAGAGTTCTAAACTGGTATTTTTTAAGTTGGTTTTCAAAACTTGCTGTTTGTTATGGAATTTTCTTTGGGCATTCAGATCTTATTGGAAGTTATTATGCTTTTAGTTTTTATCCCGATTACAACTATGTTTTTATTCTAATAATAATAGTTTTGTTTTTCCAAACATGGAAAACTATCAGATTGGTGTTTAAACGTCGAAGTATAAAGTGGCTATTGATTTCTATGATTATTCTGTCATGTATTTCTTTTGGATTTTCAAAAATTCAATTGATTGATTATAAAAAGATAAATGAAGGGTTTCTGCAAAAAAGCATTCATTATAACTACAATCTTGAATTACCGGAATCTGATGTTCATTACTTTATAGCAAAGAAATCGTTAATTGAGGATATTTTCATTGTTACATCAAAAGAAAACCCGAATAATTTGGAACCGATAATTGTGATCAATAATAAAGAAATAGCATTATCCGACTTGCCTGAAAAAATCAGAGAATTGCAATTATTAAAAGATGAATGGGAAGTTAAATTTATGATCCTTCTATTGCATATTCATCGTGATATAAAAATGAGTTTCATTCATAAACTGAGAAGACAATTAATGGATATTGGAATTAGGAAAGTAACCTATGATGTTACACCATGCAATCCTAAGTTTGATTCAAGATATTATAGTGATTTAGGTTTAAGTTTGTTTTTACCAAGATTTTATTCTGATTCAGCAGATTTTCAAGAGATAATTGAAAAATTTGATAATGGTGGAGATATGATTGTAATCAAACCTCTTGAATCAGGGTTTTGTCTTTTTAACGAAATTGTAATTGAAGTTAAAGATTTAAAAGAAGTTTATAAAAATATGATGATTGAAAACCCAAATAATATTGTGAAACTTTATAGTAATGAAAAAGTAGATTTTTCGTTTTACATTAAAGTTATATCTGATTTATTAACAGTTGTTCATGAGTTAAGGGATATGTACTCAATAAGTGAATATTCAAGAAAATATGATAGGCTAAGGAATTATGAGGAAGTATTAACGATTAGGAAAAAGTATCCTATTATAATTTTTGAAATGATAGATTAATTGCAAAAAATATTTATTCTTGTAATTTTTTCATTGACTTCGCCCTTTTTACTCTCCAGTCTTCTTCAGTTAATGGGGGAGGGCAAAGCTCTTCCGAATTCTTTTGCTGAAGCAAAAGAGCTCCTGAGGTACATGATGTAACACAAAGGCCGCATCCAAAACAAAAAGTAGTATTTACCGAACAAACATCATCAAGCATTTGCAAAGCATCGAATTGGCATCTGTCAATACATATTTCACAAGCATTGCATAAATCTTCATCAACAACTGCAAAGAAATCGGAGCGGGCAACTGAATTAAGTCTTCCGTACTTTGCTATTCCCTGAAGAACACCACAGGAGCAAGTACAGCAGTTGCAAATATAACTTACATCTTTCTGGGCATTATTTGTCGAATGCACCAATCCTTGTTTATCAGACTCAACTAAAATTTCCAAAGCTTCCTTTTTTGTTATTCTCCGAATATCATCCGTACGATCAAATGCATTTGATTTGCTTGAAAACAATAAGCAATTTTCGATAGTATGCTCACAAGCTTGCCCAATTAATTTTTTCTGCACTCTGCAAATACAATTCAAAACACCCCATGAATTGGCATTATCAAGATATGTTGAGGCTTTTTCGTAGGGCATAACATCAATATTTACAGGAATGCTTTTTTCAATCGGGATAACCCTGTGTACCGAAGGATCAACTGTCATGACTTTGTGAAAGCCTTCATTATAATATGCCTCAAAAAGCTCGGCAAATTCTTTATCAATTTTAGCATTCTGACGTTCGTAAAAACCAACAACAAAAGGGATTAGACAAAACACAAGCCCTTTGCCTTCCTCTCTTTTCAATTCAATCAAACCCTTTTTAAACATCCCAATTAATAAAGTTTTAACCTCGGATTCATCGGCATTATTATTCTCAGCAATTGTTTTTATGGATTGTAATTCAAGGCTTAAAGTTGCAGCTAATTTAGCTTCTTCAGGACTAAAAAGCTTTTTTAGAATTTTTAGCTCAACACCGCTTTTAGTTTTTGGGAAACCATTTGGTATCTTATCAAGTTGTTCTGCAAGCTTTTGGTATATTTTTTTCATATCGAATTCATGTGTAAAATCATGGTAAAGAAACAAAAATTTTTAATATAGGTATAATGGGAATAAAGGTATAGGGGCAATTTCGCAGATTTCCCATATTCCCCATGTTTCCCGACCCTTTATTATAATACTTATCAGTTATAACTTTTTTATTACTTTAGTCATCTTAAAATTCATTGATCAATTAACAAATCAAAAAATGAAACAAAAAAAATACCAATGCCCAAAATGTGGAAACAAATACTTCGAGACAAGCGAAATGCGTGCAACCGGCAGTTTCGTAACCAAACTTTTTAATATTCAAAATAAAAAATTTACAACTATTAGTTGTACCCAATGTAAATACACCGAGTTTTATGCTGTCCCAAGTAATAAGCTGGGAAATATTCTTGACTTTTTTACAAATTAACTCTTTAAACCGGGATTAGCTCTGGTTTAAAACAAAATGCTAATTAATATTTCCGGTTTATGTCTTTAAGTGATTGGAAATTAGAAATTGGGAATTAGAAGTAAATAAATCACAAATATCTAATATACCAATGACTAATAACCAATAAACTTACAAATAACATAAAAAAATCAAAATATTACAATAAAAAACTAAAATGATAGTTATATAACTAAGAAATTAGTTGTATGTTTGTCAAAAAAAATGTAAACACATGAAACACTCATAGCAAGGCAAATTTGACACACAGGAGCATGATTAAAAAAACTTCTTTGCGTCTCTGCGTCTTTGCGAGAAAATTTTAAACACATGAAGAAACTAACAAAAGCTGAAGAACAAATCATGCAAATCCTATGGAAATTTGGAAAGGGCTTTGTTCACGATATTTTAGATAAATTGCCCGAACCTAAACCGGCATATAACACTGTTTCAACTATTGTTAGGATTTTAGAAAAAAAGAAATTTGTCAGTTATACTGCTTATGGATAAACACATCAATATTATCCACTGGTTTCAAAAAAAGAATATACACGCACTTACTTCAAAAGTTTTATAAATAATTACTTTGAAAACTCCTATCCGGCAATGGCTTCATTTTTTGCAAAAGATGAAGATCTAAGTCTTAGCGATCTTGAGGAAATTAAAAAAATGATGGAAAATGAGATAGAAAAACAAAAATCCACAAAAAATGACTAATTTTTACGAATACTTAATTTCTCATTACCTGCGATATACAACATTAACTCTTTCATAGTCCGGCCTTTCTTGAAGTTTTTTTTAGCCAGTCACACTCAACTTCCAATTGCCCGATCTTGGCGTATAGTTTTTGCTTTTCTGCTTCAAAATTTTCTTCAGGTGGACGTGTCTCGATTATTTCTGATGATCGTTCTAAAAATTCTTGCTTCCACCTTGAAATCATATTTGAATGAACTTCGTATCTCTTTGAAAGTTCAGCCATCGTTTCACGCTCCCGGAGTGCCTCAATGGCAATGCTGGCTTTAAATGCCGCTGTAAATTTTCTTCTTTTTGCTTTCATCTTTTTTGCCGTTAAATTAATAATTTTTCAACTTAACTTGTGGTCTTATTTTTGGGGAGTATTATATAAAGCCATTTTTAGGTTAATTATTTGTGTCAATGGGTTATGGTTATGATGCCGGTGTAGTAAAGTGGTTAGGATTACGTGAAGAAACCCTTGGCTTTTCCCATGAGCAACCGGATTCTTCACCTTAACCTTTTGACCAAACCGGCATCCTTACCTTAACCTTTTCACTGATTAGTTATAAATTTTTCACTATTTTAGTCATCTTAAAATTCATTGATCAATTAACAAATTAAAAAAATGAACCAAAAAAAATATTAATGCCAAAAATGTGGAAACTGATATTTCGAGACAAGCGAAATGCGTGCAACCTGTAGTTTTGTCACCAAACTATTTAAAATGGAGCTTTTTCTAAACCATTTTATTTTTCTGCAATTTTCAAAGGGAAAATTTGATACGATCTCGCCTTGTGTCCTGAATAGTAATTATTTCATTATTGATATTTTAGCATTACTTCATCAAAATTTCTTTTCTTGCCTTGTTCTAAATCAGTAAGTCCTAATTCAATATCATTTTTTTGCCATTCGCTTAAAGTATCCCAAAAATCTATTTCAGTTTTTTTTGTCTATTCAACTCCAACAACTTTTGCCTCAACTGCCTGCAATACAACTTTTGTATTGGCATCGTAAATAAAAGCTACAACATTGCAATAGTCTGCTTTCCAATCTTCATTTAAATAATATTCAAATGTTGTAATCAGAGTTGAATCTTTTAAGTAAGGGCTATCAGGTACTAATGTACCCCATGGAGTATTAACCGCGCCTCTTAAAACATGATTATGCCAGTAATCGAACCAATCGGGTGATGGGCCAATCTCGGGTTTATCATTCTTCTGAGCCGCCTGAATACTATCCTCAAGTATATAAACTGACAACATTAAAGTATTTGAAAGATCTTTTAAGTACTTGTTATTAACATGAATACAAAGTTTTCTATCAGTATCATCATAATCGGTTTTCATCTGCATACCTATTACAGGTTGGGCAGTCATCATAGTATCTAAAATAGCTTGCCAGAAAAATTTTGGATAACCCTTATGTTCAATTCGATTAATCAATGCTATTGGCCAAAAATTAATATCGAAATCTATCAGTAATAAATTCCCAGTTTCGGTTTGTAAATCAATTTCATAACCTGGTTCATCGGGAACCGGTTCAGCATAGCTTCCTGCATGTATAGAAACAAGAATTAATTTTTCTCCAAATTCTTCTTTTAATTTATGTGCTTCAACTGTTCCTTCAGGGCAGTTTTGACATAGATGACCGGTAAATTCCTCCAATAAAACTACTCGTTCATAACTACTAACTTCCGGGAAATCAGGCACGGGACATGCAGCTGTATCAGGAGGCGGGGGTTGCTCCACAAGATAAGGAGAATCAATTTTATCGCATGAAAAAATTACCACGCTTATAATTACTGTTAATATAATTGATATTTTAAAATATTTCATGATTTCTTATTTTTTAAAAACTACTACTAATTGTCAGAGTTAATCCGTTTGATGCCGGAACTAAACGACAAACACCACCAACACAAACTAAGCCCTCACGTTGTCTGCCGTAAGAAAGAGCAATACGGCTTGTACCTTTTGTATAGCCCATTGCAGCCATATAATAATGTATTTTTTTATCACTATGTGAATTTCCGTAGTTATATTGATCTGAAATTGAAAAAAACCATTTTGGGGCTATTGTAAATTCCAGCATTGCTGCCAACCAATCACCTTCATCCTGTTTTGTAAATAATTGCTGGTATTCTAATCTTAAAGCTTTCGTAGGAGTAAATTTATGAGTTATATCCAGAATAAAAATATCTGAATAAACAGAAGGCTCACCTGCATGGCCTTCAACAACTTCAATATTATATACCAAATTTGTATAAGCTAAAATTGCTTTCCACTTTTTGTTTAATTTTCGGCTTATTTCAATATTAAAATCTTTATTATAAACTATATCGCCAAATTTGAAAAAATCAGATGTATAGCCTTTTGTTCCGTATTCTCCAATCGGAATTGTATCAATTTGTTGTTTATCAATTGAATTGACCTGTGAATAATTTACCGAGATTGTGGTTCCGTATCTTCCACCCAATTTCGATTTTTTTGGAATAGTATAAATTACCTGAGCCTGATATCCCATCTCTCCATTTGGCTGAGTTGCATAAGGATACATTGTTGCAAGACTGTAAACATGTTGTTTTGTTAAAGGAGGTAAAAAATTCACATCAAGAGCATTTCCAATTTCTTTTCTATCTGATTTATAAACCATATTATCAATTCGTTTTGCTGATAACATAATTCCAAGTCCCTTTTTTGAATATGAACCTGATACGAGTAAAGCTTCACCATTTTTGTAAATAAAATTATTCAATGCTTCGGGGTCATTAATTTTATTAGCATATTCAGCCATAAAACTTACTTTTCCACGGCTTACGTTCATTCTTCCGGCAAAAGCTGCAACATTAAGGGGTAGGTTCAACATTAAACTCGGGTCATTTTCCTGAAATACACTAACCATACTCCCACCAAGTGATATTTTTGTCTTCATATCGGAAAGTCCGGAAAATATATCGTTTACAAAAAAGTCTCCATCAATTCCGCGTACAATACCTTTACTTTTTTCCCAATAATATCTTTGGTTTCCATAAACACCTTTAATTGTAACACCATTAAAAGGTTTGAACTTGATATTAATCCCATCAATAGAATTATCAATTCCAAGATTCCATTCCTCATAAGATCTTAAAACCAAGCCACTACCGAATTGCTCATAAAAATTACCGACAGTGATCTCAAAATCATCACTCTTAAACGAAGCAAACCGATAAGGAATTCCACTTCCTTTTAAGCGGTAATCGTAACCCAGCATTGGATTCAAATATACTTCATAACGAAGGCCGGCTGTAAATTTCCCATTTGTATAATTGATATTGGCAAAACCATTCATTAACATATCTTCAGATACATCGGGAGCATTGATAACAGTATCCTCAGAATATAATTGGGCATCCATCTGAAAATTACCATGAATTGACCCATTACTTAGTACCCCCTGAGCTTTAGTTTCTATGGAAAGAAAGTAAAATACAGAAAGAATACAAAAAAGTAAAATTGTTTTCTTTTTATTATTTTTCATTGTTTCGATTTATTGAAATGCTATAAAAATGTTAATGTGAATCACCGGAAACACTCTCTCCTTTGGCAACTTTTTTCAGGATGTCAAACATCTCAATTTCGCCACCTTCGGCAAAAGAGGTATGTTGCCACACAATTTCACCATCGCCATTCAGAATAAATGTATGTGGTATCATATTTACATTCATGGCTCTCTTGAAGTCACTGTTTTGATCTAAAAGAACTTCATAATCCCAGCTTTTTCCGTTAACTGTTGGCATAACCTTAGCACTTGAGCGTGCATCGTCAATAGATATAGCATACAATTTTACTCCTGTTTCGTCAATCCAATCGTCATAAACATCAGCAATTGTTGTTAATTCTCTGATACAAGGCTTGCACCATAAAGCCCAAAAGCTAATAATTACCGGCTTTCCGTCATTTGAAATCTCAGAAGTATTAAACACTTCTCCATCTAAATTTTTTACATCTATTGCAGGTATCTTTGTTAGTTTTTTCCCTGTTTCCTGAGAAAAACCATAACCCACAAATGTGATCATTAATGCAAATAAAAGTACTTTTTTCATATTTTGAATTTTAAAGGGAATAATGGTATAAAGGTATAGGGGAATAAGGATATAAAGGAAATTCCAGTAGTTTTTCCATTATTTCCCATATTTCCTCTATTTCCCTTATTTCCATATTTCCCCAATTTATTAATATTTATTTTCTTCAATAGACTTCATTTATTACAAAAAGGTTGCCATTAATATCAAACAATATAAACCTCCAATAATTTTCCGGCCGGTTTTGGAATTAAACTAATATTTGAAACTTCGGCTGGAATCAAAACTGCATCACCTTGATTCATTAAAACCGATCCGTCAGGATATTCAATATTTACCGAACCTTCCACACAAACATATATTACAAATGAATCCAATTCAATGTAATTTTTCTCAAGCCCGGATGTCAGTTCAATTATGTTGGTTTTAAAATATGGACATTCGACAACTTCAACGGTCTTATTTTTTTCTTTTTTATATTCGGTTCTGTATGAATCGTAATGGTTAAAATCAAAAGCATCAAGTGCTTCTTCGGTATGCAATTCTCTTGAATTACCCTTGTCATCAACTCTGTCCCAATCATAAATACGGTAGGTTGTGTCGGATGTTTGTTGTATTTCGGCCAACATAATACCGGGGCCTAAAGCATGAACACGGCCGGAAGGCATAAAAAACACATCTCCCTTTTTGGTATTTTCATAATTCAAAACTTCTTTTAATTTTTTTGTTTTGAATTTTTCAAGATACTCCTCTTTAGTTAGCTTTTTATTGAAACCGCTTATCAATTCCGAATTTTCTTCGGCATCCATAATATACCACATCTCGGTTTTGCCGGAACCGACTTTGCGTTGCCTTGCAAGTTCATCATCGGGATGGACCTGAATAGACAACCAATCTTTTGCGTCAATAAATTTAATTAGAATAGGAAATTCATTTCTAAATTTGTCAAAAACTTTTTCGCCAACCAAATCATCCATATAAACTTCGATAAGTTCATTCAATTCGTTTCCGGCAAGAAAACCGTTTTCTACAATAGTTTGATTGCCTTCAACACCCGAAAGAACCCATACTTCGCCACAATTTGGCAAAGGTGAAAAATCTTTCCCGAGAACAGTTTTTATTTTGTCCCCTCCCCATATTTTATCCTTAAAAATGGGTTTAAACTTTAAAGGATATAATTTATTCATCTATTATTTGTCAATTGTTAAACGATGACAAAAGTATTAAAATTTTTTCATTTTTGTTTCATTTAAAAATTAATCCCAAAGCCAATATATATCCAAAATCTATTTGAATTAGAATTCCAAATCCAATTTTCATATATGATTTTATCATTTGTGTATTCATCGTAACTTCTTGTATAATACCATAATACCTGATTAAATGAAATATTTGCAGATATTTCATGAAAAATTTTAATATTATAACCAACTGACCCTAAGAATTCTGTTTCTCCACTGCCTTGAACATAATTAAGTCCTAATCCTGATATAAAATGATGAATATTTTTTCCAAAATAATTTTTAATATAAAGATTAGAATTAATATAAGGAAATCCTTCACTACCTGGGAAAAAACCAAAACCAACTTCACCTTTTAATTTATAATTATCTTTCATATAAATTGTTCCATAATAATTTATCATAAATCCGAGAGAGTAACTACCAGAAGATTTATATTTTTTTGAATAAGTTCTATAATTAAAACCTTCAACAAAAATAGAATTCTTAAAAATTTTATTTTCTAATTGTGCAAAAGAAGAAGTTTGAGCTAATATGAATATAATTAATAAAATTTGAAATATAAAAGCCTTATTTTTCATTTTTTAAATATTTTAAAAAATTATACCAATACCAACAACTATTATATTTATATTTCCTTTTGAATTCCAAAACCAAATATTACTTTTTTTTTCTGAAACTCCATCAATTATTTGAAATTGATAGGAGTACCATATTGGTTGGGTAAAAGCTATATTCAAAAACAAGGTTTTAGAAATATTCCGCTGGTAACCAATAATTATGTTACTTATCAAGGGCATTAATAAAGATTTTGATAAACCAAATCCTGAATAAAACACATTTTGATTAGAATTATACGACCCTAATAAATAAAGACTTAGATTCTTGTCAAAAAGAAATGCTTCAGAGGATCCGGAATTAATTCCGAACCCAAAATCCAGGATACCGGAAAACTGATTTTTACAAAATATACACTTCTGAAAGTTCAAACCCAAACCAAACATAAATCCTGTCGAATGTGTTTCTGAATAATTATAATGAATATATGAATGTGTGTTAAATATAAGTTTGTTGTGATTTTGGGAGTTAACCGGAAAAATGAATCCTAAAATAATGAAAGCTAATATGCTAAATTTAATTTTTTTTTGATTATTCATAATTTCGACTTCTGTTTTTATTATCTTCAAACGTTTGAATTAAATAATTAAACATTTTGGAAAATATTAAATAGAACCTGAAACATACGTTTCTTATTTTGTGATTTGTGTTTACCTATTTTTATTAGGTGCGAACAACAAATATAATAAAAAAATTAAAAATGCAAGAAAAAACTATTTATATTAGACAAATTTTATTTTGATATACCATAAGGCATTTATAATAATAAACCGCAAAACACGCAAAAACACATAATAATTTTACGTTACTTTGCGAGTTTAGCGGTTAATAAAACAAAAATTTAAATTTAAACTTTTTAGTAATTTCGCCAAAATTCAGAAATATAAATAAATGAAAAGAATTTGTGTGTTTTGTGGTTCAAGTATAGGATTTCGTGAGTCCTACAAAATAATGGCTGAAAAACTTGCCAAACATTTATTAAAAGAAAATATTACTTTAGTTTATGGTGGAGCCAATGTCGGATTAATGAAAATACTTGCCGACACGATGCTAAAAAATAATGGAGCAGTAATTGGAATCATGCCCAGAAGTCTTGCCGAAAAAGAAGTTGCACATAACAATCTCACAGAACTGATCATAGTTGATTCCATGCAGGAAAGAAAAACTTTAATGGCTGAAATGTCCGATGCTTTTATTGCCATGCCCGGAGGTTTTGGAACTTTTGATGAATTAACCGAAATGCTGACTTTTAATCAACTTCGAATTCATGACAAGCCAATAGGATTACTCAATGTCGAAAGTTATTTTTTAAAACTCATGTTATTTTTCGATCATGCAGTAAAGGAAGGATTTGTCCGTGAGGAACACAGGAATAATATTATTGTTGATGACTCAGTGGCTTCACTATTAAAAAAATTAAGTGCATATTGCCCCGTAAAAATGGATAAATGGATTAAAGAAATTAAAACAGAGAGTTCCCTACACTAACAAAGTTCCTAATATTTCTATAAGACGCAGATTAACGCAGATTTATTATGATTTTTTCTGTGCTTTTCAGCAATGATCCCTGCCCGACTTTGTCATTCAGGCGGGTGCGTCGGTAACTTTTATACACAGATTAACACAGGCTCTGAAATTTCTAAAAAAGTACTGTAATAATTAAGAACTTATAATTACATGCAACTATTAATATATCAAATTGTCTTAGTAAAACAAATTTAATAAAAAAAGAGGAAACACCTCTTATCAAAATATGAATAAGAAATAAAAAGCGTAAGAATCAATAAATTAAAAAAAAGCAAGAAACGATCAACGCTATTCAGGTATAATCAAAATAGGAACCTGCCTGTCCGCCGTAGCTTTAGCGAAGGAGGAAAACTTGAAACCCAAAACTCAAAACAAAAAAATAAAATGAAAAAACTAACAACAGTATTACTATTAGTCCTTGCATTTTGCGTAATTGGATTTGCACAAAAACCAGAAAATATTAAGCCAAAAGTCAGCAAAGCTGCTTATTTTGACAAAACACCACCCTTAACCGAAATGAAAATTATTTTACCCGGCGAAAGAGACCGAAGTTGGAAAGACGGGATTATAGAAAATGATTTTACTCCACGTGATACAAAAGGTGCAGCGGATTTTATTGACCCATTAGCTCAAAAAGAATTTGGACAGATTGTTGGAAAAGGACCATTGGTTAACATTGATGGCGTTGGAAATGTCAGTGGCGTTTACCCTCCTGATACAGACGGAGATGTCGGGCCAAATCATTATTTTCAAATGATAAATCTTGCGTTTGCTATTTTCGATAAATCAGGAACATTATTGTACGGCCCGGTTGATAACAGCACATTATGGAGTGGTTTCGTTGGGCCATGGACAGGCCATAATGATGGCGATCCGATATTACTTTATGATGAAATGGCTGACAGATGGATTGCCACTCAGTTTGCCGTTCAATGTTCAAACGGTAAGAGTTATGAATTAGTTGCCGTTTCGCAAACTGGCGACCCATTAGGCGAATGGTATCGTTACGCTTTTGAATTCGATCACTTTAATGATTATCCTAAATTTGGTGTTTGGCCTGATGGATATTATTCGTCATATCACATGTTTCAGGGTGGTTTCATTGGTGCAGGTTTTGCATCATTCGACCGGGAAGCAATGTTGGAAGGTGATCCTGAAGCACAAATGGTTTATTTTGGAGAATATGAAGAAATTTATGGAGTATTACCGGCCGATCTTGACGGGCCTGAACCTCCCGAAGAAGCACCTAATTATTTTATGACTTTGGTCGATCATATTATCAGGCTTTATGAATTTAAAGTTGACTGGGAAACTCCCGGAAATTCAAGTTTTGAATTGATAACAACTCTTACACCTGAACCATATAGCTCGAATGTTAACAGAATTCCACAACCCGGAACAACTAATAAACTTGATGACCTTGCAGGTATGCTTATGTATCGTCTTCAGTATCGAAATTTTGGAGATTACGAGGTTTTATTAACTAATCACACGGTTGCAACCTCAGGCAAAGCTGCCGTAAGATGGTATGAATTAAGAAAAGAAAATGGCGAATGGGATATTTATCAACAGGGAACTTACTCACCCGACGATGAGCATAGATGGATGGGAAGTATTGCAATGAACGGTAGCGGTGATATCGCCCTCGGATATTCGGTTTCAAGCTCAGAAGTTTATCCCGGGATCAGGGTAACAGGCCGTGATCCGGAAGCACCTCTCGGAGAAATGAACTTTGATGAAATTACACTCTACCCCGGTTTCGGCTCTCAGGGCAGCATGAATCGCTGGGGCGATTATAGCGCAATGTCTGTTGACCCTTCCGATGATTCTACTTTTTGGTTTACAACCGAATATATGAATAATTCAGGATGGAGAACAAGAATTATTTCTTTTAATTTTGAACCTTTTGTTTTTCCCACAGTTTATGCAGGCCAAAACGATACGACCTGTTGGGACAATATTTACCAAACATCAGGACAAGCAACTTCTCAACAATCTGTTGAATGGTCAACTTCAGGTGATGGGCACTTCAATAATTCAAAAAACCTGACTGCTCAGTATATCAGAGGATGGGGTGACATTGAAAATGGTGAAGTTCAGCTTAAACTTACTGCTTACGGTTACGAACCTGAAATGATTGCAAGTGATAGTATGCTTTTGAAAATTAACCGATATGCCGAATGTTTTGCAGGAAACGATACTTTGATCTGTATTTATCACAATTTATTATTAAATGCTACCGCTGAATATTATTCATCAGTTAAATGGACTACTGCAGGAGATGGTAATTTTGAAGACACTACCTCTTTATCAACCATTTATATTCCAGGTCCAAACGATATCCTAAATGGAAGTGCTGAATTGACATTAACTGCTTTTTCTTTTGAACCTTGTGATGAAACAGTAACTGATGAACTTGTTTTAACACTTGATCCTTGCCTTGGGATCAATGAAATTGACAATAATATTTCAATAGAGATCATTCCAAACCCGACAAACGGGGTCTTCACTTATTCAATATCTTCAACCGATAATTCAAAAGTTGAAATTTCAATAATAAATCAGCAGGGACAAGTTTTGTTTAATCAAAAACTTCCATACAATCCTGATATTTATAGCAATCAGATTGATATGACATACTTTGATAGAGGCACTTATTTTTTAAGAGTAAAAAGCGGTGAGAATATTGCTGTTGAGAAGATTGTTTTAAGATAACTCAACGTCAGATTTTATTAACTCCGTTACATTAATAGTTGGTAGAATATATTTATTAAATTCTGTATTTTCAGTTTTACAATGTAATGCTCCTCTTAATGTTCCAATGGTTAACATTACTAGATGAGAGGCAAATTCCTTCGCTAATACCAACTTATTATTTGAGTTTTGCATTTCGATCCAGGCGGATTCTATAATTTTATAATGGTTAGCTATTTCCATTAACAAGAAAGGTTTATCTTTTTGCTCAAACTGTACCAAAACAAAGGAAGCAATAACCTTATTTTCTCTATCTAAACCAAACTTAAGATTAATGGACATATTTATTTCTGCAAAAGAGTCATCAAACGCATCTTGAATGATTGCAAATTGTTCTGTTGTGATTTTATTAAGATGAAAACCTATCTTATTATTAATTTTCTTTTTAGCATTCATAATTTGAAATTTCTTCGTTTACAAGATTTTGCCTCATAACATTTTCAAAAGAATAATTAGGTTTTTGTATTGCAACAGCATCTTCACTTTTATAAACCGGCAACATATAAACATACTCTTTTTTAATATTGTATTCTTTTTTTATTATCTGAATATTTTTTTCAGAAAAAATCAACTTAATCCCCAAAGCTTGCTCTAACTTTGAAATAGTATCTAAAGTTAAATTCTCTTTTCCTTTAACAATTTTATTCACATATTGTGGTGAAACGCCAATCATTACAGCAAGTTGCTTTTGCTTTATGTTTTTTTCTCTAAGTGTTCGCAAAACTTTAATCGCAATTTTTTGAGAATATTTTAACCATTCTTTATTTTTTTGCCTGTTTTTAGCCTTCTCTAACCAATTGGATTTATTAGAAGCTAATTCGTTTAATTTATCTATATTTGCCATATCAATCTATATTTCAAAAAATTCCACTATGCTGTCGTTGTCAATTACAGTTTCATCAATTAAAAATTGTTTTACCCGATTCAGTTTTTCTAACTCCTCTAGCAAATGCTCTCTTTCGTTCATAGTTTCAGTTAATTTTATTGCTCCTCCCGTTATGATAAATACATTTGACTCTATTCTAATAGCATATATTCGCAACCAACTTTTTTGTGCTGAACCATAAACTTTGGTTTCCTGATAATCGGGAATTGGGTATTTTTCAACATCCTTTTTATTTAATGGTTTAAATAAAGTTTGTAAATTTTCTAAATCATTAGTTTTTCCTGCTTCTGCAATTTCTATTAATTTTTGTTCAAGTTTTTCAGCTTCTTTAATTGTTTGTTCAATTGCTTTTTCAATAGAAATAAAATCGTAAAATTCTTTTTGTAAATCCGATTTATGTTCCTCGAAAAATGCTTCTAAGAATTCTATATCAGACCATTCTTCAAACAATCTACTAAACTCATCGTGTTCATCACCCTTGTATTTGATAGAATAAAGACTATTCTTTATTATTATTTTAACGGCAAAGATAAAAGTATTTTTCATAAAATAAACCTGTGAGTTGATTTTTTAATTTTTTATTCCTCATTTTTATCCAGCACATATCCTTTAATGGCAAACTCCCTTAAAACCTGAGTAGCCCATTAGCGAAACTGCGTTGCCCGTTTGGAGTTTACCCGATAACCAACAGAAATAATGGCATCAAGATCATAGAAATCAACTTCACGTGTAACTTGACGCTTGCCTTCGGTTTGAACTATTCGAAAATTTCGAATAGTTCGATTTTCTTGTACTTCACCGCTTTTATATATTTCTTTCAAATGATAATTGATGGTATTAATTTCAACATCGAACAATTTGGCCATTAATTTTTGGCTTAGCCAAATGGTTTCGTCTTCATAACGCACTTCAATACTTTCTTCCCTACTTTGAGAAGTAAAAATCAGAAACTCAGCTGTGCTGTTGCGTATCAGTTTTTTGTTATTATTCTTCATATTTCAGGCTTTTTATACCAGACTCATTAATAATATTCTCACTATAACAAAATTAAAATTAATAGCTTTACTATGCAAATTTATATATAAAAAATTCAAAGATTTAACATTAATGAGACCAGTATAAAAATTAAGGGTTTTGGGCTAATGCCCGTTAACTGCCTGATTTTCACTAACCCCACCCTTAAGGGTGGGGTTATGGATAGCCGTGATAGTCAGGGCTTTAGCCCAAATTATTGAATTGTCCATACCTTATTTATACCGAACTCAATAATCAACAGAAAACCCCCATAATGCAACCTATCAATTTCAAACATTGTCATAAAGGACAGATATGCTATTGATGTAAAATTTTAATACTTTTGGCAAAAATTTTGAAAACTTCATAACATATTATTATTGAATTGGGAAACTTTGGAAATAAAGGAAATATGGGAAATAAGGGAAATAGCGGAAAAACCACCGAAATTTCTCTTATACCTTTATACCCTATACCCTTATTTCCCCTATACCCTTACACCCTTTTAAAATTCACATATTTAAACAAAAATAAAACTTTATAAAATGAAAAAAATTCTATTCGGATTATTATTTATTTCGTTTATTATCTCTGCCTTTGCAGATAATGGATGGAGAGAAAATGAAAAAGAAGTAAAAGTTCTTTTAAAATCTACAAGCGATTTTGAAAAACTTCACTCCTTAAAATTAAATGGCGATGTTGCAGCCGATCATGCAATTGTTTATGTAATTCCTTCTGAGATTGATAAAATTGAAAAACTTGGATTGGAATATAAGATTCAGATTGAAAACCTGAATCAACATTATCAAAATTTTTGGCAAACCCGTGAAGCCTATCATACCTATGGTGAAATCATTGAATTAGCCGACAGCCTTGCCGAGCATTTCCCCGGTATTTGCGAAAAACATATTTTCGGTACTTCAATTCAGGGACGACAATGTGCTGCACTTAAGATCAGTGACAATGTCGGAATTGATGAAGCCGAAGCAGAAGTAATATTTGATGGAGGTATCCACGGTGATGAAATATGCGGGCCTGAAAACATTATTCGTTTTGCCAGACATCTTTGCTTAAACTATGAAACTGATGCTACAATAACAGAATTAGTAAATAATCGTGAAATTTGGTTGTATTTAATGGTTAATCCTGATGGCCGTGTTAATATGGTAAGAACAAATGCAAATGGTGTTGATCTTAACCGTGATCATGGTTATATGTGGGACGGTTGGGGTAGCAGTTCAGGAGCTTTTTCTCAGCCCGAATCAAAATATCTTTGGGATTGCGCCTATAATAATCAATTTGTTGTTCATACAACATACCACGGTGGAACCGAATATATTTCCTGTCCCTGGAGTTATCGTCCCCAACAATGCCCCGACTTTACTCAAATAATTCAATTAGCAGGCGTTTATGCTTCAACCTCAGGATATTCTAATTTAGAATATGGACAAGGATGTACGGGAATGTATCCGATCAATGGCAGCACAAAAGATTCTAATTATGGAGGATTAGGTGCAATTAGCTGGTCGATGGAAATTTCTAATGCTAAACAACCACCCGTTTCACAACTTTTGTATTATTATTCAATTAATCTCCCGGCAATGCTTGCTATGGTTGAATTTGCAGGTTTTGGAGTTGAAGGAATAGTAACCGATGCAAACACAGGAGAACCCGTTTCGGGAGCAATTTTTGTAAATGATTATTTCCCTACTTACTCTGATCCTACAGCCGGTGATTATCATAAATATGTTTTACCCGGAACTTATTCAATAAAAGTTGTTGCAAACGGTTATCAAACAAAAACAATTAATAATATTGTGGTAACAAGCAATAATTCAACTATCACTAATTTTGAATTAACTCCCGAAGAAGGACAATATATTTATAAAATTTCTTCATCTCAAATCCCTGATAACAACCACGATGACGAAGGAAACACCCCCGGTATCATTGGTGGCCCCGATGATATTAATTATTCAATTGGAAGAAACGGTTGGGTAGTTTGTGATATGCAATTTCCTATACTTGACGGACCGGGAAATGATATAATAGTTTTCGAAGGCGATGCTTCTCCCGAAGGTTACACATGCTATGCTTCCGAATCAATGCACGGCCCATGGCATGAATTGGGCGATGGTGAAGGAACTTCTGAATTCGATTTGGTTAACGGAGGAATCTTCCAGGCACAATTCTTTAAGATCAAAGATGATGGCGACGGCTCTTCAAGTGGTGATAATGCAGGTTTCGACTTAGATGCTATTGCGGCTTTAGAACAAATCCCGGGAGTTTATCTTTCTTTAATGGATTATTATGTTGATGATGATGCAGCCGGAAACGGAAACGGAAAAATCGATCCGGGCGAAACTGTTGATATTATTGCTACAATTCGTAACAATGGTGATGAAATTGCCCAGGACGTTTTAGGTGAAATTGAAGTCGATCCATCAGAATATACTATCGTTACTCAATCAGCAAACTTTGGAAACCTCGGACAATATGAAACCGGCGAAGGTACATTTACCGTAACAGCAAGCACATCGATCCCAACCGGAGAAATGACTGAGATCATTCTCAATGCTTCAGCAAATGCAGGTTCTTACACAAACAGCTTTACTATGAACTTCTGTGTAGGCCAAAAACCTGTTCTTATTATAGATTTAGATGGAAACCATAATTCAGCTTCTGACATTCAAAGTACAGTAACTGCAGCAGGATATTCTTCTGATCTCACAACTAGTATTCCTGCTGATATTAATATTTATTCAAGTGTTTTTGTATGCCTTGGAATTTATTCAGATAATCATACTTTATCCTCATCCGAAGGACAAACTCTTGCCGCTTATCTTGACAATGGAGGAATGCTTTATATGGAAGGAGGCGACACATGGTATTATGATAGCCAAACCGCAGTTCACTCAATGTTTAATATAAACGGACAAGCCGATGGTTCAAGTGACCTTGGAACAATAAACGGGCAGAGCGGGACTTTTACCGAAGACATGAGTTTCAGTTATTCGGGCGATAATAGCTGGATAGACCACATTGCTGCCATCTCTCCTGCAGTTGTGATCTTCGAGAATCAATCACCCAACTATGGTTGCGGAGTAGCATACGATGGAGGTGATTACAGAACAATAGGCGCTTCATTTGAATTTGGCGGATTAGACGATAGCGAATCAACAAAAGATGAACTAATGTTAAAATATCTCGAATTCTTTGGACTAACACCACAAGCAGAAATTACACAAACCATTCCTTTAAATACCGGATATCAATTTATTTCATCAAGAGTAGAAATTGAAAATCCCGATATGCTGATTGTTTTACAAGACATTCTGAACGAAAACCTTGATTTTGTCAGAAATTCGGAAGGAACCGTATTAAGAAAAATCGGCCCGAACTGGGTAAACGGAATAGGCGACTGGATTTCAACAGAAGGATATTTATTCAAAATGCTCGGAGCCGAAACTTTAGAAATTACCGGAGAACAAATGGATCCCTTATCACCAATCCAATTAACTTCGGGATATCAATTTGTAAGTTACTTACCCGAAGAAGCAATAGATGCTTTAGAAGCTTTTAATGTAATATTAGGAGATAATTTGGATTATATCAGAAATTCCAATGGAGAAATGCTAAGAAAGATCGGCCCCAACTGGGTAAACGGAATTGGAAATGCTAATCCGGGCGAAGGTTATTTAATAAAAATGTTTGCCGACGATGAGTTAATTTACAGTGTTCCCGTTAAATCTACTTTATCCTCAATAGATTCAAAAACAACAACTCACTTCACTTTCGGAGGCGGAAATGCAGCTGATCCTGTTTTCACAATTTATGTTGAAGGTTTGGAGATTGGTGATGAAGTTGCTGTTTTTGATAATAATAAAATGGTTGGAACAAGTGTAATTGTTTCAGAAAATGCACTTGAAAATTCTGTTCCTGTTTTTAAAACTCTTACAAACTCTAACGGTTACGAAACTGGAAATACTATTTCATTAAGAGTATGGAATTCAAAAAATCAAATTGAAGAAATAAGTACTTTTACTTTCGACGAGAATTATTATGAAGCCCATAGTCAAACAATTTTTCCTGAAAACGATGGAGAATTTAGTATTGTAAATGTAACAAAAGGCAATATTGAAACAGAAAAAATAGCTTTAACAGAAGTAAATATCTATCCTAACCCGGCTACCGATGTTCTGAATATTGTATCAAACAATACTATAAACCGTGTAAGAGTATTGAATTCCGTTGGTCAAATAATGTTCAACAACCAATTAAACAATACAATTCTAAACCTAAATACTACAAATTATCAATCAGGAATTTATTTCATTCAAATTGAAACAAATGATGGAATAATTACTAAAAAAGTAACAATAAAATAATTATAGTAATTCAATATTATAAAAGGGGAGCAGGTTTCTGTTCCCCTTTTTTTGTAGGCATTCGAAAATGAGCAATTGGAAAGCTTATTATAAAACAGAATTCGAGCTTGAAATAATATTCATACTTTTGGGAATAAAGAACTAAATTTACCATTCATTGACTGATTATCACTTTCTGTTGATAAAACCGGCAGAACTATTGAAAAGATTTTTTATCAGTGAATTATCTCTTTATTATTGCTGAAATTTTAACTTAAAAAATATTGCTATGAAGACAAAATTTCAATTAAAAAAATCAGCATTTGGTGCATTAGTTATTATTTTACTAAATGCAGTAGCTTTGGGTCAGGATTATAAAATCGTCGATACCAAGCAAGTATTATGTTATGATACGCTAAACCAAATTACACCCCCATCCCCGGGCGATCCTTTTTATGGACAGGATGCACAATATGACGGAAATCAGCCATCATATCAGGATAATGGCGATGGTACAGTCACCGACCTGATTACAGGCCTTATGTGGCAACAAAGCCCCGATATGGATGGTGATGGTGATATTGATTACGATGATAAAATGTCTTACGATGAAGCCATGGCCGGGGCTGCCACCTACAATTTGGCAGGCTACACTGATTGGCGTTTACCTTCAATCAAAGAAATGTACTCACTCATATTATTCAGTGGTGTCGATCCCAGTGGATATGAAGGTACCTCAACAGAAGGTCTGATTCCATTTATTGATACCAACTATTTTGATTTTGCCTATGGCGACCAGGCTGCGGGTGAACGTATTATTGATTCTCAAATGGCCTCATCTACGCTTTATATAAGTGATGGAGGTATGGGTGGACAGGAATTAATGTTCGGTGTAAATTTTGCCGACGGACGCATCAAAGGTTATCCCACCGGCCCCATGCCCGGACAAACTGAAGACAAGCAATTCTATATAATGTACGTGAGGGAGAATCCTGATTATTGTGTTAATGATTTTCAGGATAACGGAAACGGAACCATCACGGATAATGCTACCTGTTTGATGTGGACTCAGGATGATGACGGAGAAGGAATGATTTGGGAAGATGCTTTAAACTATTCTGAAAACTCAGTAATTGCCGGACATAGTGATTGGCGATTACCCAATGCAAAAGAACTACAAAGTATTTTGGATTACACACGAGCACCGTCTGTAACTAACTCAGCAGCTATCGATCCTATCTTTAATTGTACAGCAATAACCGATGAAGGAGGAAATATTAATTATCCATTCTATTGGAGTGGGACAACTCATGCAAGTTGGCAGGAAGATGCCTCTGGAGGATTTGGTGCTTATGTTTGTTTTGGTGAGGCACTCGGTTGGATGGAAATGCCGCCAAATTCAGGAAATTACCAATTATGGGATGTTCATGGAGCCGGAGCACAGCGTAGCGATCCTAAAGTTGGTGATCCTGATAATTACCCTTATGGACATGGGCCACAGGGTGATGTAGTTAGGATATTTAATTTTGTAAGATTAGTAAGAGATACAGAATCAGGCGGATCCACTCAAATTATTGAATTAAATGAAGGTTATCAGTTTGTTTCTTCAAGAATTGAAGTTGAAAACCCTGATATGCTTGTTGTTTTAGAAAATATATTAAACGATAACCTTGATTTTGTAAGAAATTCCAATGGTGAAGTTTTAAGAAAAATTGGCCCTAACTGGGTTAACGGAATTGGAGATTGGATTACAAAAGAAGGATATTTATTTAAAATGAATAGCGAAGATGAATTTTCCATTATCGGTGAAGTAATTAATCCGCAAACCCCAATTGATTTATTTACAGGGTATCAATTTGTAAGCTATTTACCCGAAACTGCAATTGATGCCATAATTGCTTTCGATGGAATATTAACTGATGATTTAGATTATATCAGGAATTCAGAAGGTGGAATGCTTAGAAAAATTGGTCCAAACTGGGTTAATGGAATTGGTGATGCAAATCCGGGAGAAGGCTACCTTATTAAAATGTTTGCCGAAGACGAATTGGTTTATAATATTCCGGTAAAATCTACATTATCTTCATTAACATCTGAAATTGCAAATAATTTTGATTTTAAAGGTGGTAATGCGGCCGATCAGGTTTACACTATGTATGTTTCGGGCTTGAACATTGGTGATGAAGTTGCTGTTTTTGATGGAAATAAAATTGTAGGCGCAAGTGTTGTTGCTTCTGAAAATGTCCTCGAAAACTCTGTTCCTGTATTTTCTACTTTAACAAACGGAAACGGATACGAACCCGGGAATCCTATCTCAATTGTTATTTGGGATTCTCAGGATCAAACAGAAGTTTCAGCAACTTATACTTTTTATTATGGATATGCAAAAGCTTACACAAAAACATCATTCCCGTCAAATGATGGAGAATTTAGTGTAATTAATATATCAAAAAACAGTACTGGAATTGATGATAATACTTTATCTGAGATTTCAATTTATCCTAACCCTGCAACTGATCATATTACCGTAAATACTACAGATAGCAATTCCGGAATATACACACTTCAGATTCTTAACCTGTTGGGAGACGTTGTATATTCTGTTAGCAAAGAATTTACTGAAACAACATCTATTAATATTAATTATTTAGAGCCCGGATTATACTTTATCAAAATTGAAAACAATGGCTCTGTTATTTCAAAAAAATTCATTAAAAAATAAACAGCAATGAAAAAGGTATATCTAATTTTAATGGCTGTAATTGGAATACATTGCAGCACTAATAGCCAAAGCTTCTACGACATTAATACCATTAATACCATAGAAGTAACTTTTGTAGAATCGAACTGGGACTATTTACTTGACCAGTTAGTAGCGAATGGACAGGAAGAGAGATTGTTGGGGTCGGTTACTATAAATGGACAAGTATTTGATAGTGTTGGAGTGCGTTATAAAGGCAATAGTTCATATAATGCAAACCAGATAAAAAATCCTTTAAACATTAAGCTTGATTATGTGATTTCGGATCAGGATATGGAAGGATACGGCACCTTAAAGCTGGCCAATGGTTTTAAAGATCCAAGTTTTGTCAGGGAATCCATTGGATATGAAATAGCAAGAAAATATTTTCCCGCAAGCTATGCAAATTTTGCAAATGTTTATATAAACGGAACACATCTCGGCTTATATACCAGTGTACAGGATGTGGATAAATATTTTATGCGAACCCATTTTTACAGTGATGAAAATGCAAGAGTAAAAGGCGAAATTGCCAGTGGAATTCCTCCCGGACAGATGGGTGGTGTTTGGGAATATAATGGTAGTGATTCGAGTAATTATTTCAGCAAATATGAACTGGAGTCTGATTTTGGCTGGAATGAATTGGTACAATTTCTCGATACATTAAATAATCACAATAGCTTTGTTGACAAAGTTCTTAATATCGACAGGCATTTATGGTTTTTGGCCTTCCAAAACCTATTGGTCAATCTTGATGGCCCCATCAATAATCCACAAAATTATTATATTTTTAAAGATGAAGCTAACAGGTTTAACCCGATTCCCTGGGATTTGAACGAATGTTTCGGAGTATTTACAATGCTGCAAAGCAGTGGAAATCTTAATACGTATCAATTGCAACATCTCAGCCCTTTTGTAAATCTCACCAACAGTGACTATCCGATTATCAGTAAAATTTTATCGAACAATTCATACCGCAAAATGTATGTAGCCCACATGAAGACTATGATTGAAGACAATTTTTCCAATTCATGGTATGAAGAAAGGGCTTTAGAAATTCAAGATATCATTGATAACGATGTTCAGCTTGACCCAAATAAATTTTACAGCTATTATGATTTTCTCAATAACATTAATAATACTGTTGGTGGTGGAGGCCCTCCCCCTTCAGGCTCAATTATAGGTATTACTCAACTTATGGAAACCAGAATTAGTTATTTATCAGGATTATCGGATTTTCAAGCGCAGGCACCTGAAATCTCGAACACTACTTTCAGCCCGGCACTAGTTTTACCCAATAATGAAGTATGGTTCAATACTGAAGTTGAATATGCAGATAATGTTTATCTTGGGTATCGAAAAAGCATCACCCTGGCTTTCGAAAAAATTGAAATGTTTGACGATGGAAATCATCAGGACGGAATTGCAGGTGATGGCATTTATGGTGTTTCTATTATTTCTGATTATAGCGATATTGAATATTATATTTACGCAGATAACAATAATGCTGCATCGTTTTCTCCTCCTAATGCCGAATTTGAATATTTTTCGATTACTATAACAGGCGATTTGGTTATCAATGAATTTATGGCTGATAATGAGGCTACTGTTGTGGATCAGGATGGTGAGTACGACGATTGGATAGAACTGTATAACAATGGTAATGAAGATTTACCGTTGCTGGGATTTTTTCTGTCGGACGATGCCTCTGATCCCAATCAATGGGTTTTCCCCGATACTTCAATTGTATCAGGAGGATACCTAATCGTTTGGGCAGATAAAGATGAAGAGCAGGAAGGTTTGCATGCCAGCTTTAAACTTTCGGCTTCGGGTGAAACAATACTTTTATCTGATTCTGAATCAAACATAAGGGATGAAATTAGTTATGATCAACAATATCCGGATACAACATTCGGTAGATTTCCTAACGGCACAGGAGATTTTATTTTAATGTTCCCAACTTTCGGAATGGAAAATCAATGCGGATCCACTCAAATTATTGAAATAAATGAAGGCTATCAGTTTGTTTCTTCACGAATTGAAGCTGAAAACCCTGATATGCTTATTGTTTTAGAAAATGTATTAAACGAAAACCTTGATTATGTAAGAAATACCAATGGTGAAGTTTTAAGAAAGATTGGCCCTAACTGGGTTAACGGAATTGGTGATTGGATTACAAAAGAAGGATATTTATTTAAAATGAATAGCGAAGATGAATTTTCCGTTATCGGTGAAGTAATTAATCCGCAAACACCAATTGATTTATTTACAGGTTATCAATTTGTAAGTTATTTACCCGAAACCGCAATTGATGCCCTCATTGCTTTCGAAGGAATATTAACTGATGATTTAGATTATATCAGGAATTCAAATGGTGGAATGCTTAGAAAAATTGGTCCAAACTGGATTAATGGAATTGGTAATGCAAATCCGGGAGAAGGCTACCTTATTAAAATGTTTGCCGAAGACGAATTAGTTTATAATATTCCTGTTAAATCTACATTATCCTCATTAACATCTGAAACGGTAAATAACTTTGCTTTCGAAGGTGGTAATGCAGCCGATCCGGTTTACACCCTGTATGTTTCAGGCTTGAACATTGGTGATGAAATTGCTGTTTTCGATAATAATAAAATAGTTGGAGCAAGTGTAATTGTTTCTGAAAATTCACTTGAAAACAGTATTCCTGTATTTAGCACAATTTCAAATGGCCAGGGTTATGAAAGTGGAAACGAAATTTCTCTGAAGGTTTGGGATTCACAAAGTCAGACAATAGTATCAGCTTCTTATGTATTTGATAATGAATATTCGCAAGCTTACACAAAAACACAATTCCCTGCAACTGATAATGAATATTCGCAAGCTTACACAAAAACACAATTCCCTGCAACTGATGGTGAATATAGTGTTGTAAATGTAACAAAAGTATCTATTGGAATAGAGAAAACAACTTTAACAGAAGTAAGTATCTATCCAAACCCTGCTACCGATGTTCTGAATATTGTTTCAAACAATACAATAAAACGAGTAAGAGTATTGAATTCCGTTGGTCAATTAATGTTCAACTGCGAATCAAATAATACTATTCTAATAATAAATACTTCAAATTATCAATCCGGAATTTATTTCATTCAAATTGAAGCAAATGATGGAATAATTACTGAGAAGGTAACAATAAAGTAATTTGTTAACATAATACATTTAAAGGGGAATCAGTTTCGGTTCCCTTTTTTTGTAGGCATTCGAAAATGAACAATTGGTTAATCCATTATAAAACAGAATTCAATATTGAAATAATATTCATGTTTGGGGGAATAAAGAACTATAACTTACCTTTCATTGACTGATTATCACTTTCTGTTGATAAAACCGGCAGAACTATTGAAAAGATTTTTTATCAGTGAATTATCTCTTTATTTTTACTGAAAATTTTAACTTAAAAAATATTGCTATGAAGACAAAATTTCAACCAAAAAAAACAACAATGAAAACAAAAATGAAATTTTACGCTTTATTTATGGTGGCCATCTTCATTGCCTCCATGATTATTTCAGGATGTAATAAAGACGATGACACTGTAGTTGATACTCCTGATGACAACCTCCCTGAAATCTCGGGATATCCGATAGTAGGAACCAATCAAACTACATTTTTTAATGACTTAACGACTATTTCTGCTGTATCAGAGGGTGATGATTATTATGGTCAGAATGCCAACTACCCCGGTAACACACCCCAGTACGTAGATAATGGTGATGGAACACTTACTGACATGGTAACAGGATTGATGTGGCAAAGTTCATTCGACCACAATGGTGACGGAACAATTGATTACAGCGACAAACTGGGTTATGATGAAATAGTTGCTTTGACTGAAGCAGGCGTAACATTCGCCGGCTACGATGACTGGCGGTTGCCTTCAATAATGGAACAGTATTCACTTATTTTATTCAGCGGCCGCGACATCAGTGGTTATGAAGGAACATCAACCGACGACCTAATCCCTTTTATGGATACCGATGTATTTGAATTTGCTTATGGTGATACTGATGCAGGGGAGCGCTTGATAGATATGCAATGTGCCACCACCAATGTATACGTAAGTACGGAAGTGGAAGAAACCGTTTTCGGTGTCAACTTTGCTGACGGACGTATCAAAGGATATGGCACTCAGTTATTCGGGCAGGCCAAAGCCTTCAATTATATTTTGGTCAGGGGAAATACCGAATATGGTATAAACAATTTCACCGATAATGGTGACGGTACGATTACCGATAATGCCACCGGCTTAATGTGGATGCAGGATGATAACGGGGAGGGTGTTCTTTGGCCCGATGCCTTAAGCTATGCTGAAGCCAGGGAATTTGCCGGCCACAGCGACTGGCGGATGGCAGATGCCAAGGAATTGCAAAGTATTATAGATTATTCGAGATCTCCGGCTACAACTTCTTCTGCAGCTATTGACCCATTATTTAATTGTACTCAAATAACCAATGAAGCAGGACAGGCCGACTATCCATATTACTGGAGCAGTACAACACATGGTACCTGGGTAACAGGTAATGAAGGCGTATGGGGTGCATATGTATCATTTGGCCGAGCCATGGGAAATATGAACGGCTGGCAGGATGTTCATGGTGCCGGTGCCCAGCGCAGCGATCCAAAAACAGGTGATCCGACTGAGTATGCAGATGGCCATGGTCCGCAAGGTGATGCTGTTCGTATTTACAATTATGTGCGCTGTGTGCGTGATATAGACTAAACTTTTAACACTTTAAATGGAGGTAGAAATGTATAACAAAAATTTATTTGCTGCGATATTTATTTTAACTATAATTGGATTCACAGCATGCGAGAAATCTGAGGATCTGTTAGATGATACAGAGGATGCTGAGGAAATTGTTCTTGTTGATGATTGCGGTGATCACGATGATGCAGAAGATTATATTTGGGATAGCTCTGAAGAAATTCAAATAATATTAAATGGAAGCACCATAACTGTGAATGGAAGTGGCGCCACTGCTGACGGAAGCACCGTAACAATAACCTCTGCGGGAATATATAATTTAACCGGCTCGCTTAGTGATGGCCAGGTAATTGTAAATACAGACGATGACGATATTGTAAGACTCATCTTAAACGGGGTCGATCTCAACTGCTCGACAAATGCTCCTATATATGTTTTGAGTGCAGAAAAAGCAATGATTGTTCTCGCGGATAATACTGATAATTATGTATCAGACGGAACATCATATATTTTTGAAAATACCGAGGACGATGAACCTAATGCCGCTATTTTTAGCAAGTCTGACCTTACTATCTATGGAAATGGTACCGTAACTGTTGAAGGAAATTATAACGATGGTATTGCCAGCAAAGACGGATTGATAATTACAAGCGGAATAATCAATGTGAATTCAGTTGATGACGGTATCAGGGGTAAAGATTATCTTATTGTTAAAGATGGAAGTATTACTGTGGAAGCTGCTGGCGTTGGGCTGAAATCTGATAATGGTGATGACGTTTCAATGGGATATATTACAATTGAAACGGGTGAAATAAACATTACCACCGGAGGGGAAGCGATTGAGGCTGAAAAAGATGTGGAAATTACTCTTGGAGAAATCGTTCTATCATCAGGTGGAAAAGGAATCGATGGGACAATCAGTGTAATTATTGATGGAGGAAACTTTACAATTAACTCTGTCGATGATGCAATTCACTCTAATGGATTTATAACAATCAATGATGGTTCGTTTGTCATCTCTTCTGATGATGATGCAATTCATGCTGACTATGACCTGGTCATTAATGATGGGGATATAAACATTGCAAATTCATATGAGGGTATTGAAAGCGCCGAGGGAGATATCACAATTAATGGTGGAGAGATTCATCTTGTGTCAAGTGACGATGGTCTTAATTTAGCGGCGAATGGAACCCACTATCTTTATATTAATGGCGGATATATTGTGATTGATGCAGAAGCGGATTGTTTTGATTCGAACGGGTCAATGGAAATTTCAGGTGGTACTGTATTTGTGAGTAGTTCAGGAGTTCGGGGGGGGACAATAGTTGATTGTGACTCATATACTGTAGATGGTGGTTTTATGGTAGGATTAAGTGCATCATCCCAGCATACGGCAAATCCCAGCACATCATCAGACCAATATTCTTTAGTTATAGATTTCAGTTCATCACAGCAAGAAGGCACACTAATACATATCCAGGACAGTGATGGGGTAGATATTCTTACTTATGAACCTACAAAGGAATACGAGGCATTTATTTTTTCTTCATCCGATTTTGTTAGCGGATCAACATATGATGTCTATCTGGGAGGTAGTTCCACAGGCACCGCTATAGATGGACTTTATATTGATGGTACATATACAGCTGGATCGAAGTATGCAAGTTTTACTATTTCCAGTATGGTTACAACTATAAACTAACTTTGGTTTGCCTGTATGAAAAAACAGAATAATATATTGTTATTTATAAAAGTGGGTTTGATACTCCGCTACTTGTCCCTATAGGAACTGAATAAATTCATTAAATTCAATTAAAGATTTTGAAATATGAAAACAAAAATGAAATTATATGTATTATTCATGGTGGCAATTTTCATTGGTTCCATGATTGTTGCAGGATGTAATAAAGACAACAATGACATTGTTGATATTCCTGATGATAACCTCCCTGATATCTCCGGATATCCAATTGTTGGAACAAACCAAACTACTTTCTATGGAAATAGTACGGAGATAACCGCTCCGAATTCTGGAGAGGCATTTTATGGTCAAAATGCAAATTATTCAGGGAACGAACCTTCATATACCGACAACGGTAATGGTACTATTACAGATAACGTAACCGGACTTATGTGGGCGCAAAGTTCTGATCTTAATGGAGATGGCACTATCGACGCAGATGATAAACTTTCTTACGCTGATGCATTAGCCGGCGCATCAAGTTTTGATCTTGCCGGATATACAGACTGGCGTTTGCCTTCAATTAAGGAAGCTTATTCTCTTATTCTTTTTAGCGGAGAAGATATAAGCGGATATGATGGAACTTCCGCTGAAGGATTTACACCCTTTATTAATACTGATTATTTTGAGTTCGGTTATGGAGACCTTGACGCTGGTGAACGCCTTATTGATGCACAATTTGCAACAACAGCAAAATATGTTTCTACTACTATGAATGGTAATGAAACCATGTTCGGCACCAATCTGGCTGATGGAAGAATAAAAGGTTATCCTACACATAAACTCTTTTATGTTATGTACGTACGAGGTAATACTACTTATGGAATTAATAATTATTCAGATAACGGTGATGGAACAATTACAGATAATGCAACCGGACTTATGTGGATGCAGGATGATAATGGCGAAGGATTGATATGGGAAGATGCCCTTAGCTATGCAGAAAATTATGAGTATGCCGGACATACTGACTGGCGCTTGCCAAATGCCAAGGAGTTGCAAAGTATAGTTGATTACACACGTTCACCATCAACAACAAGTTCGGCTGCTATTGATCCGCTTTTCAACTGTACCCAGATTACCAATGAGGCCGGAGATGCGGATTATGCCTGTTACTGGACAAGCACCACACATGTTTCTTGGGCTGCCGGTCATGAAGGAGAACAAGCAGCTTATCTATCTTTTGGTCGCGCAATGGGATATATGGGTAGTTGGATGGATGTACATGGTGCCGGTGCTCAACGTAGTGATCCTAAAATAGGAAATCCTGATGATTATCCAACAGGTCACGGTCCACAAGGAGATGCGATCAGAATTTTAAACTATGTAAGATTAGTAAGTAATGTAGAGTGATAACAAAAACCGTTTTGTTCGTATTTCCCAAATGAGGATGCGAACAAAATTGGTAAGCCATAGAATGTAAACTATAAAAATGCAACAATGAAAAACCTACGTTTTACAACACTTATAAGTATGATTTTATTCCTGAAGCTAACAGCTTTTTCGCAAAGCTACCCTATTGCAGGAACAAACCAAACGACTTTCTTTAATAACTCTACATCTATTTCTGAACCTGCTGAAGGGGAAGATTTTTACGGACAAGATGCGAATTATCATGGAAATGTTCCGTCTTATACCGACAATGGAGATGGTACTGTAACAGATAATGTAACAGGGCTCATGTGGCAACAATCTTTCGATCATAATGGTGACGGTAAGATTGATGTTGATGATAAGCTTTATTATAATGAAATGGTTAAGAAATTTGGAGATGGTGGAACAACTTTTGCCGGATATGACGATTGGCGTTTGCCAACAATAAAAGAAATGTATTCGTTAATTCTTTTTAGTGGCAGAGACATTTCAACCCAAAGCAAGTCAACCGAAAACCTTACACCATTTATCGACAACAAAACTTTTGAATTTAATTATGGTGATTTGGATGCCGGTGAAAGGTTAATTGATATGCAATGTGCAACAACTAATGTTTATGTTAGCGACGAAGTACCGGCAACAGTGTTTGGGGTAAACTTTGCCGATGGACGAATAAAAGGCTACGGAATTGACATGCCAGGTAGAGGATATAAAGCTTTTAATTATTTGCTGGTTCGCAGTAACACATCTTATGGTGTAAACAAATTTGTAGATAATACCGATGGTACAATAACCGACGAAGCAACTGGTTTAATGTGGATGCAGGATGACAATGGAGAAGGAATATTGTGGCAGGATGCATTAGCTTATGCTGAAGGTAAAGAATTTGCGGGTTATTCCGATTGGCGTTTGCCAGATGCTAAAGAATTACAAAGTATTGTTGATTATAAACGCTCTCCGGCAACAACAAATTCTGCAGCAATAAACCCACTTTTTAATTGTACACAAATCACCAACGAAGCAGGTGAAAATGATTATCCATGGTATTGGAGTAACACTACACATGTTCATCAAGGTGAAAAAAGCGGATCAGCGGCTGTTTATGTAGCCTTTGGTAAATCATTGGGAAATATGCCTAAAAGGCCCGGAAAGAACAAGCAAAAAGGTGAAAGACCTAGTGGACCACCTCAAGGTGGACAACAAGAAAACAATAATAATGAACCGGTAAATTGGGTAGATGTTCATGGAGCAGGTAGTCAAAGAAGTGATCCTAAAACTGGAAATCCTGACGATTATCCAACAGGTCACGGTCCACAAGGAGATGCCATTCGAATATACAATTATGTGCGCCTGGTGCGTAATGCAGAATAGATATGAAGATTACTTAAAAAAACAACCAATGCAAGGAAGATAATCCGATAGAAAAAAAGGAAAACAAAAACTGATAAAAATGAAAACAAAAAATTTAAACATAAGTAACACAGTTCAGAAATTATTAGGAATTGTATTGATCATTTCAATGATTGTATTTACCGCATGTAGTAAAGATGATGATAGTGTAGTAGAGGATACTGTAGTTATTGATGATACAGATTTTGAGGCTACAGATTGGACAACAGAAACACACAGTAATGATGCAGACCCAAATTTTGATGAAGTATTTGAGGACAATGCTGTAAAACGAATTGATATTGTCATAAGAGAAGACCGTTGGCAAAGTATGTTAGATGATATGACGGAAACTTTTGGAACTTTTGGTGCTGGTGGAGGACCAGGAGGATTGATTGATACAGATGAAGATCCCATTTTTGTTCCTGCCGAAGTGTTTTATAATGGAATAGAATGGTACAGAGTGGGTGTTCGTTTTAAGGGTAATTCAAGCTTACAATCAAGTTGGCAAAATGGAATTTTAAAATTGGCTTTTAAGCTTGATTTTGATGAGTTTGAAGATGATTACCCACAAATAGACAACCAACGTTTTTATGGTTTTAAACAATTTAGTCTTAAAAATAATTATGAAGATAAATCGATGTTAAGAGAAAAAGTAGCAGGCGATGTGTTTAGGAATGCAGGTTTAGTAGGACCACATACAGCATTTTATGCACTTTATGTAGATTTTGGGGAAGGTCCTGTTTATTTTGGAGTATATACTATGGTTGAAGAAGTTGACGATACTGTTTTAGATACACAATTTTCAGACGATGATGGAAATTTATATAAACCAGATGGTGATGGAGCAAGTTTTACTTCAGGGTCATTTACAGAAGATGTTTTTGTTAAAAAAACAAATGAAGATGACATGGATTGGTCAGATATTCAAACCTTATTTACTGCTCTGCATGACGATACAAGAACAACAAATGCAGCGACTTGGAGAACAAATTTAGAAACTGTTTTTGACACCGATGTGTTTTTGAAATATTTGGCAGCGAATACGGTTATTCAAAATTGGGATACCTATGGAAGAATGACTCATAATTATTACTTGTATAATGATCCAAATACCAATAAACTAACTTGGATTCCGTGGGATAATAATGAAGCACTGCAATATGGAAAACAAGGAGGTTCGTTACCATTGGATTTTTCAGGATTAAATACATCAGAATGGCCATTAATCGGGTACTTGTATGAGGATGCTGTTTATAAAGCCCAATACGATAGCTATTTACAGGAAATTATTGATGGGGCTTTCAATGTAAGTACTATTCAATCTCAATATTCAACATATTCAGCATTGATTGAGCCTTATGCAACCACTGAAATTGAAGGATATACATTTTTAAATTCTAGTTCAGATTTTCAAATAGCCGTAAACGAACTTAACTCGCATGTCACAGAGCGAGCAACAGCCGTAAATAATTATTTGAAATAATAAATAATTGATATGAAAACATTTAAAAGTAAATTCTTGGGATTAAGCCTAATATCCTTATTCACAATATTAGGATTAAGCTTTTCAGCTTGCAATAAAGATGATGATGAGACAACTGAAAATAATACTGAAACTCCGGAAGTAAATAACTTCTTACTCACGGCAACAGGTCAAACCATCGCTTATGATACTGATGGAAATATTATTACCGGAATAGCCGCCGGAGAAGCACTTTATGGGCAAGATGCACATTACCTTAAAGGTGAAGAGATGTCATTTGAGGATAATGGCAACGGAACCATTACCGATCTGAACACAGGATTAATGTGGCAGCAAGTGCCGTCTTCGAATGATTATACCTGGCAGGAAGCTGTTGATTATTGTGAAAGTTTGGATTTAAACGGATATGATGACTGGAGGATTCCAAGCGTAAAAGAATTGTATTCGATTAGCGATTTTAATTCGGGATGGCCTTATCTCAATACAAATTATTTTAGTCTTGCCAGCGGTCAGGTTACAAAAGATGAGCAATACTGGTCAAGCAATTATTATGTCGGGATTACAACTGAAGGCGGCTCAGCATCAGCTTTTGGTGTAAATCATGTTACGGGCCATGTTAAAACGTATGCAGCAGAGAGCTTTGGCCCAATAGGTGGAAAATACGTCAGGGCTGTTCGCGGTGATGATTATGGTGTAAATGAGTTTACAGATAATGGTGATGAAACAATCACAGATAACTCCACAGGATTAATGTGGACACAGGATGACAATGGTGAAGGATTAGATTGGGAAGCAGCTCTGGTTTATGCAGAAAATAGTGAATTTGCAAGTTATTCCGATTGGAGGTTGCCAAACATTAAGGAACTCCAGAGTATTGTAGATTATTCCTACTCACCAAGTGCAACCAATGCCTCTAATATTGGTCCTGCGATCAATCCATTATTCAGTTGTACACCAATAATAAATGAAGCCGGAGATGATGATTATGGTTATTACTGGACATCAACTTCAGCAAACTTTAGCGGTGGTGAACCATATTATTATGCCTGGTATGTTGCTTTTGGTCGTGCAATTGGTGGCGAGGGAGAAGATTTGCACGGTGCAGGTGGTGTTCGTTTTGATACCAAATATGAAGGTGGTCCATTGGGCGAAGGTGGAGAACGTTATTATAATTATGTAAGATTGGTTAGGAATGTCAATTAGATAAAAAAGTTTGCTCCGTACCTAATGGAACTGAGTGATCTGGTTAAATTCAATTTAAATATATTGAAATATGAAAAAATTCAAAATAATATTTTTAACAACGATCTTATTGGGAAACAGTTATCTATCTGCACAACAGACTGTGGGTTTGTTTTTAAACACTGCAGACTCCTTTAATGGATACACCTTATTTGCTCCGTTAGCAAATAAAACTACTTATCTGATTGATAATTGTGGCGAAAAAATTCACAGCTGGACTTCATCATATCGACCCGGTAATTCTGTTTACTTGCTTGAAGGTGGCACTTTATTGCGAACCGGAAATACTACAAATACAACCTTCAATGCAGGAGGATCCGGAGGTATCATTGAAATGATCGATTGGAATGGAGATGTAAACTGGGATTACACTATTTCTTCATCCATCGAATGCCAGCATCATGATATTGAATATTTACCCAATGGAAATATCCTGGCAATAGTTTGGGATTCTAAAACTGCCGAAGAAGCTACTCAGGCCGGCAGAACGACATCAGGTACTACGCTATGGTCTGAAAAAGTTGTAGAAATTCAACCTGATTTGGTTAATGGGGGTGGAACCATTGTTTGGGAGTGGAAAGCCTGGGATCATTTAGTACAAGATGTAAACATAAACCTTGATAACTATGGGACCATTTCAACCTCCCCCGAATTAATAAATATAAATTTCTATTCTGGTAATCCAAACATTGAAGATTGGCTTCATATTAATGCAATAGCTTATAATGAAGAACTTGATCAAATCATTTTAAGCAATCATAATTTTAGCGAATTATGGGTAATAGACCATTCAACAACCACATCGGAGGCTACCGGTCATACGGGAGGAATCTATGATAAAGGTGGAGACCTTCTTTATAGGTGGGGAAACCCACAAACTTATGACCAGGGAAACAGTGGTGATCAACTTCTGTTCAAACAACATGATTCATACTGGATTGAAGATTCTTTCATTGATGGTGGTATGATCATGGTGTTTAATAATCAAGCAGGTAATACGGTTGATTATTCTGCGGTGAACATTATTGACCCACCGATTGATTCTGATGGAAACTATATCTACTCAGGGTCATCATATGGCCCGTCAGATTTTCATTGGACTTATCAAGCTGCTGTACCAACCGATTTCTATGCTGAAAATATTTCCGGAGCAAGGCGGTTGCCAAATGGTAATACACTAATTTGTGAAGGGCCTTCGGGTAAATTCTTTGAAGTTGACTATACAGGTAATATTGTATGGGAGTATGTTAATCCGGTAAATAATTCAGGACCAATAACACAAGGGTTTTCAGCAGTTCAAAATTCAGTATTTAGATGTATAAGATATGCTACTGATTATCCTGGATTTGATGGTCATACTCTTACACAGCAGGGGTATATTGAGCCAGGTTCAACTTTTACTTGTGATTTATTCAACGGTGTAATTGAAGAAAAAATAGAATTAGAAATTGCTATTTATCCAAATCCTGCGCAAAATAAAATCGTAATTACATCAGATAATAAACTAAAAACAATTTCAATTTATAATGCAGTTGGAGAAAAGATATTAGAACAGTCGCCAAATACAAAGGAAGTTACTATAAATACTGAACAACTGTCAAATGGGATTTATCTCATCAATATAACAACATCAAAAGGGGAGTTCTTCTCTAATAAAGTAATCATTGCGAAGTAATTAAACAGAAAAATTAATAAAAAAATTAAAACAATGAAAAAGTTAAAAAACATAGTTAGAAATTCCGGCATCCTCCTGTTGAGTTGCCTTTTATTAGTAATGTATGAAACAGGTGAAGCACAAAATCAACAAAAAGATCATCGCAATCCTCCTCCTGTGCCAGATTCCACCCAAATAGTAAAAATGGTGAATGAACTATCAAAAGAACTCTCACTAACGGAGTCGCAGAAAGAAAAAATCAGCGAACTGCATTTCACTCATTTTAAGGAAGCAAAAATTATGATGGAGAAAGGTAAAGCAGAACATGAGAAAAACAGGGAAACTATGGATGCCTTTAGAAAGGAATTTGAAACTCAAATAGGTGAACTTCTTAACGAAAAACAGAAAGCTGAATTAGAGGAATATATGAAGAATAGGAGGCCGCCAAAGGATAAAAAGCAAAAGCCACGGCGCTAAATGAATAAGAAATAATAATTCTAATTAATCATTCGTAGGGGTTAAATAAAATTAAAAGGCAAAACACATGAAAAAGACAAAGAATTTATACACATTATTCATGGTAGTCATCTTAATTGTTTCCATTATTGCTTCCGGATGTAAAAAGGATGAAGACAATATTGATACTGTAAGTAATTCGTTTGAGATAACCAGTCCGGAAATTGGTCAGAATAGTTTACTCCCGATTGATTATACCTGCGATGGTGAAAGTGCAACACTTCCTTTGGATTGGAGAGGATACCCTGAAAATACCCAAAGTTTTGCTTTAATCATGCATCATGAAGCATCGCCAACTGATATTCACTGGTATTGGATTTTATATAACATTTCTGCGACGGTACAGAGTCTTCCGAAAAATGTTTCAGGAATAGGAACAATGGGCAATAATAGTGTAAATGGGAAAACTGAATACTCTCCACCTTGCTCACAAGGGCCCGGTCTTAAAACTTATGTTTATACCATTTATGCATTGTCTGAAATGTTGGAGTTAAATGTATCACCTGAAGATGTTAACCGGGATGTTTTACTTGATGCGATGGATGGTATTATCTTATCAACAGACACTTTAACGGTAGGATATTCCAGAGAATTTTAACACAGATTGTATAAACCATGAAATTACGGGATTGCCAGCCTGAAATCTGGCAGATATTACAAATTTATTGAAGAACTTCTTCAATCAAAAAGTTTAATCAGATGAAAAATGATGTTTTAAATTCAAAGTTTAATAACTCTGACAAGGAATTTGTTTTTAGTTTGTTGAAAAGTAAATTCACCCTTTTATTGATGACTGCTTTTTTTATGCTTAGTGCTTTATTCCACAGCTCATGTAAAAAAAAAGATGATCCCATTGAGGAGGAAGATATAGTCGTAAACGATAACCAATATACCATTGATCAAACCTTGTCTGAAGGAGCTCAAAAAAATACCATTGCTTTTGATGCTGTGGCATTTATGACTGGCAACATTGGTTCACAATCATTTCTCCCCCCCGGTAAAGTTGCGGATTATAGCGGGTTTCAATACCTGCGCGATAATGACCCGACCGGTCTGGGCCATAACACAAGTTTTGTAACCATCATCGCTTTTAATATCATGCATATTCTAGATACTGATCAGTTGGATCTTTTTATTGTTGCCGCGGAAGATCAGGTGGAATTGATTAACGAATATGCCTACAAGCGTTTTCCGCTGATAAAAGCCTTCCGCCGTTTAATCGAAGGTGATCTTCCTTCGGGAACTACCGGATTAGATATGGATGCCGTGATGGCGTATTCTGCAGAACTATATGCCATTGATGGAGAAATTAGCTACAACCGTGCGAAATTGTTTGGTGATGTCATCAACTCATTTTCCAGTGATCAGCTGGCTCAAATAGAGGTTTTAAAGGGACTAAACGGCGTTGGTAATTGGAATGATGCACTTTTCAATCCACTCGAAGGCCTTGGCCTTGATCAGGATATTAGTGTTGGGGTAATGACCTATGCTAGCGAGATGTATGCGTGGTATGCAGGATCGGTTACAGCAGATGTTTACTTCTGTCCTGAACGACAAGGTACTTATTTTGGTTCATTTTATCTCAAAGACTGGCCCGCCATGGGTAACCCAAACTATACAATTAATGAACAATTAACGGCCAGTGCCGGACAAGACTTTCTTTCTGTATTAACAACCACACAATCAGATTTAATTACAGGCCTTGTAGATATTCAATACGATGCCCTGCTTGAGCTTGTTGACAGAAGAGAAGATATATCTGTGGAACTTAGAAAATTTTTGTCCTCACAATCAGCAGATGAAACAAGTGTTTTAAGCCTTTCAGAAAGATATGGTGAACTGGATGGCGAAATAATTTATCATTACGCCACGAACTTTGCTGAAGTGTATCAATCTTTAAGCGACGAGCAAAAAACGGAACTGGAAATCCTTACTGATGACCTGGGATATATTCATCCCGATGGGGCATTTTTATATTCAAGGCCGATTGAAATGCCTGAAATTATTAATACTGATTTTTTATTTAAATAATCTATTATATTCATATATATCCATTATTTTTGTAAAATTATAAATTAAAAATTATTGATGCTTTTAAATAGAGGCAAACCAATGGCCAGCCATAAAAACGTTTTAAAATTTACTGAATTTTTCCTGATATTATTTGTATGGATGGTTCTCATAGCTGCTCCGATATTATTCTTTGAGGGTGAAAACTATTTTGAATGGAGTCGTGTATGGAAACCTATGGAAACAATTGTTCCATTGTTTTTTATTTTCCTTGTTAATCGATTTTTACTGGTACCCCGACTTCTTTTTAAAAAAAGACGCCTCTTATATGTAGTCTCTATTGCAGCTATGATTTCTGTTTTAACGATTGGCTCCTATTTTTACCATGTTAATTTTGTCCAAGGGCAATCTCCGCTCCGGCGTGAAATGGACAATCGAAGGATGCAGGAATCCCAAAATCCCCCGCCAGATAGACATGGTTTTGACAGAAGACCCCCTCCACATGAAACAAATAAACGGCCTATGCCACCCTTTGCAAACTTGCTGATTTTTTCCATTCTGATGGTTGGATTTGATACCGGATTAAAAGCCTCTTTCAGGTGGTCTGAAATCGAAAAGGAGAAGGCAAAACTTGAAAAGGAAAGTGTGGTAAATCAACTGGATATGTTACGTAGCCAGGTTAGCCCTCATTTTTTTATGAATACACTTAATAATATTCATACTTTGGTTGATATTAGTTCTGATAAAGCAAAAGAAGCTTTAGTGAAATTGTCGAAAATGATGCGCTATCTTTTGTACGATACTGCACATGGTAGCACCACGCTTAAAAAAGAAATAGAGTTTATTGAAAGTTATATCAATCTTATGAAATTGCGGGTGTCAGATAAAGTGGATATTGTTTTGAATCTTCCCCCAAATATACCGGATAAAACAATTCCTCCCTTATTGTTTACATCTTATATTGAAAATGCCTTTAAACATGGGATAAGCTATCAACATAAATCTTTCATTAATATTGATCTGGTTCTGGATAATGAAAGGCTGCTTTTTGTAATAAAAAACAGTAATACCACAAAAAGCCTACAAAATAAGAAGTCGGGAATAGGTATTGAAAATGCCAGAAAACGTCTGGATCTTTTGTATGCTGATAACTATCATTTAGATATCATCGATAATAATGACATGTTTACTATAAACCTTTCAATCCCTTTGTGATATGATACGATGTATTGCTATAGATGATGAGCCGCTGGCTCTGACAAAAATGGGTAACTATATTGAAAAGACCCCCTATCTTGAAACAGTTGCATTATGCGAAAGTGCATTTCAAGCTATTGAAATAATTCAAAATACGCCTGTTGATTTGATGTTCGTTGATATCAATATGCCCGACTTGAGTGGAATGGATTTTGTGAAATCCTTAAATGAAAAACCCGTACTGATTTTTACCACTGCATATAGCGAATACGCCATCGAAGGCTTTAAAGTGGATGCCCTTGACTATCTTTTAAAACCCATAGAATATAATGACTTTCTCAGGGCTGCTAACAAAGCAAAAACACACATAGAAGGTTATTCAAAAAAACCGGAGCAATTGCAGTTAAAAGAACAACAGCTTTTTATAAAATCTGAGTATAAGATTGTAAAAATTAATTTACCCGATATTAAATATATTGAAAGTATGCGTGAATATGTCCGAATCCACCTTGTTAATAGTAAACCGGTTATGACACTTATAAGCATGAAAAAACTTGAAGAATCCCTGCCAAAAGAAATTTTCATGCGAGTGCATCGGTCTTTTATAGTTAATCTGAACAGAATTACTACCATTGAACGAAACCGGATTATTTATGATGATAATGTTTACATTCCTGTTAGTGAACAATACAGGGAAGAGTTTAAAAGATATATTGACAAATATTTTTTGTAGATACTTTGATAAAAGATTGTGTAATCTGAACAAGAAAAACGATCTCACTCTGAAACCCCTAAAGAGAATCCATTCTAACCAAGCAAAAAAACAAATATTAAAAAACATCCAACTGGCTGTGAATTTGTAATAAGTGCCTTTTAATAAATCGTTTATAACAACAAATCATACACGGATAAGAATTTATTGATTACTACATTTTTAAGCAAATTCCACTTTACAAACAACTTTTTTTAAAAAAAACTGTCTATCAAATAATACATTTTACATAAATGTATAATTTTATGATTTACTTAACTAAAAAAGAAAAAAAGATGAAAAAAATTTATTTATTAAGCTTAGTGATTTTAATACCTTTTGTATTATTTTCACAACAAGTACCTCGCGAAAAAGTAATTGTTGAAGTTTCTTCCGGCACATGGTGAGGCTCTTGTCCTTCTGTAGTTGCAATTTTGGAGCAAATGCAGCAAATGAATTATGATATTTCAATTGTTGAATATCATTATAATGATCCTTTTCAAAACTCATTTTATAATGGCAGACATAGCTTTTATGGTTGGACATGGTTTCCGACTACCTATTATGATGGAAATATGATCGGCTATTACGAATGGGCAACATGGTCAGAACACGATCAGTTTTATCAGGATCAGATAAATACTCCCTGTTCATTTACTATTGACTACACACTTACGGGAACATCTCCTGATTTTAACCTCAATGTTACAATAACTAAAGTTGCAGAATATACAGGTACTAACCTTAGGCTACACATGGCATTAACGGAATCACATATTCCATTTAGCTGGCAGGGCCTTCCGGAAGTAAATAATGCTATGAGATTAATGGCTCCCGATTCTTATGGAACAGCCCTTGATTTTTCTTCTTCAAATACTCAAATTGTTTCTCTTGATTTTACTGTGGATGAAAGTTGGGTAACGGAAAATTGTGAAATTTCACTTTTTGTTCAGGATCATTCCGATAAACAAATATTACAAGGTGTTTCTTTGGCTCTCGACGAAAACCCGCCACTTGCTCCCCCTACAAATCTTCAAGCAGATGTGTTGGATGACGATGTAACATTAAATTGGGATGCCCCCGTAACCGATGATTTTATTGAATATAAAATTTATAGGAACGAACAATTTTTAAATACCTCAAACGAAACTACTTATATTGATTATGATCTTACTTCAGGAACATATTATTACGAAGTTTCAGCCGTTTACGATGAGGGTGAATCAGGAAAGACCGACCCTGTAGAAGTTACTATTTATGATACTCAGATCATAAATTTAAATGCCGGTTACCAGTTTTCATCAACAAGAATGGAAATTGAAAATCCTGATATGCTGGTTGTCCTTAGTGATATTTTAAACGAAAATCTTGAATATGTCAGAAATTCTAATGGCACGGTTCTTAGAAAGATCGGCCCGAATTGGGTAAATGGTATCGGTGATTGGATCACCACCGAAGGTTATTTGTTTAAAATGGCCGGTGCGGAAACATTAGAAATTTCAGGGATTGAAATTGATCCTTTGACTTCAATTGATCTTTATGCCGGATTTCAGTTTGTTAGCTATTTACCTACAGTTCCGGTAGATGCTTTAGTAGCTTTTGAAAATATTTTGAATGATAATTTACATTATATAAGAAATTCCAGTGGTGAAATGTTAAGAAAGATCGGCCCGAACTGGGTTAATGGAATTGGAGATGCAATGCCCGGCGAAGGTTATCTTATCAAAATGTTTGCCGACGATGAGTTAATTTACAGTGTTCCCGTTAAATCAACTTTATCTTCAATAGATTCAAAAACAACAAATCATTTCACATTCGCAGGTGGAAATGCAGCCGATCCTGTTTTCACAATTTATGTTGAGGGTTTAGAAATTGGTGATGAAGTTGCTGTTTTCGATAATAATAAAATGGTTGGAGCAAGTGTAATTGTTTCTGAAAATGTGCTTGAGAATTCAGTTCCTGTTTTCAGTACTATAAATTCCGGTAAAGGATATCTTGAAGGCAATGAAATTAGTTTGAAAGTCTGGAATTCAATTTCCGGCGAAATTTTTGAAACTGATTTCACTTTTGAAACAAAATACGAAGCTTATTCCGAAAACATTTTCCCTGCAGAAGATGGAGAATACAGCATTGTTAATGTAGTTAAAGGTTCTTCCGTTTCAATCAATGAAATTCTAATTTATCCCAACCCGGCTAAGGATATTATTAATATTTCTTCGGTTGATGAAATCGAAAGAGTTTCAATTTTCAACAATGTTGGCCAGAAGGTTTTCACAGGAAGAAGCAATCAAATAAACTCCGGTAATTTTGAAGTAGGTATTTATTTGATCCGAATTGAAACAAATGATGGAATAATTACTGAAAAAGTTGCAATAAAATAATGTGTTAATAAACACACACTTAAAATGGGGAATCGGTTTCGGTTCCTTTTTTTTAAAAGTTTTTTCAGTTATAGATAATGAATACATAAGAATTGCAAAGAAAACATTTTACATAGAATCTTTGATTCCAATTTATTAATAATTATCTTTGTATAAATTTTTTGAATTATTATGCTGCCAAGATCATTTAGTCTTTTTCTGTTAAATTTTATAATATTTTGTTCGTTCGGACAAGACCATATTATTCCTCTTTCACAAAAAAACACAGAAAAACTAATAAAACAGAATGATTATTCAAAATTAAAAATTCATTATAACTTTCAAGAAATTAAAACTTTTCACGTAGAAACCGAAAAAGGTATTTTTACTGAGCTTTACATTAACGAATCATATTTTTGCGGAAATATTGGCGAACCAAAACTACCGGCAATAAAAAATCTGATTGAAATTCCTTTTGGTGCCGATGTCGAAATTAAAAATATTACTTATGATGTTCAGGAATATAAATTAAAAGATTTCGGAATAAATAATCTGATTTTTCCTGTTCAACCTTCGCCAAGAAAGGAGTTTTCGGCAAACAATATTGAAATTAAATTTAATGATAAATTTTATCAAATTGATAAATTCACCGATAATGAATTAGTTAAAACAGAGATGCTTGGTGTTATGAGAGGGGTTCGCATTGCACGCCTCGAAATTTCACCCGTAAATTATAATCCGCGTAAAGGAATAATTCGGGTTTATAATAATATTGAGCTTGAATTGAATTTTTCGGGTAGCGATATACCTTTGACAAAAAACAAGAAAATTTCTACTTATTCTCCTTATTTTGAGGTTGTTTATAATAAGTTATTTAATTATAGAAATAACTATTATCCCGAACATCCTGATTTGACCAAATATCCTGTTAAATATTTGATTGTTTGCGACCGACAGTTTGAAGAACAAATTCAGGATTTTATTGATTGGAAAACTTTAAAGGGTTTTGAAATTATTATTGCTTTCACAGATGAGATAGGTTTTTCTTTTAATGAAATAAAAACATGGATTCACGAAAATTATAATGAAGGAACTCCCGATAATCCGGCACCGAGCTTTATTCTCTTAGTCGGTGACACACAACAAATTCCGGCTAGTGTTGGCTCTTTAACAGGAAAAATGACCGATTTATATTATGCATGTGTTGATGGTGATTATTTTCCTGAAATGTATCTCGGGCGTTTTTCGGGAAAAAATCAGGAGGAAATTGCCACTCAGGTCGAAAAGACAATTTCTTACGAAAAATATCAGGCTGATGATCCTTCTTTTTTAAATAAAGCAACTTTAATTGCCGGAGTTGATCAAACCTGGAATCCTGCAATCGGGCAGGCAACAATTAAATACGGAACCGAAAATTATTTTAATCAGGCTACCGGCTTTGAATCGGTAAATGAGTATTTGACAGAATATAACGGCTGCTATAATACAATAAATTCCGGGCTTGGTTTTTTAACTTATACTGCTCACGGAATTCAAACTTCATGGATTGATCCCCCTCTCGACCGTGGTGATGTTTATGCTTTTTATAATTCAGGCCAATTTCCTTTAGTAATTGCAAATTGTTGTTATTCCGGCGATTTTGGTTTAGATGAATGTATTGGTGAATCATTTTTAAGAAATCCGGGCGGCGGAGCAATCGGATATATTGGTTCGGCAGGGTTTTCACAATGGTTTGAGGATTTTTATTGGGCTGTAGGTGCGTTTCCGATTGTTGGAAACAATAATGGTTACGTTCCCAGTTTTGAGGAAACAAGTCTTGGAGCCTTTGATGCTTCATTTGTTTCGGATTATGTGGCAAATGATGCTTTGGTTTTCGTTGGAAATCTTGCAGTTACTGAGGCAAATATTCAGGGTTATCCTCATCAGACAAGCCCTTTGTTTTATTGGCAATCATATAATTTGCTTGGTGATCCGTCTCTAATAACATATTTTACGGAAGCAAAAACCAACTCAACGGATCATCTAAGCATATTTCCGATGGATAATGATACTTTCAGAGTTTCAGCATTTTCAGGTTCTTATGTTGGTATTTCAAAAGATGGAAATTTGCTTGGTTCGGCTTTTATTGATGAAAACGGATCTGTTGAAATTCCTGTTTCTCCGGTTCTTTCTGAAGGAAATATAAATATTGTTGTTACTAAACCGCAACACAAACCTTATTTTGCATCATTACCGGCAAAAGATATTTCCGGTTCCTACTTGCTTGTTGATGAGTTAATGATCAATACACCTGATGATACTTTAATTAAACCAGGTGAGACTGCATTTTTATCAATTGACGTTAAAAATATCGGACAAGTAGAAGCCACAGGTTCAATAACTTCATTTCTTGATTTTTCCGATCAATATATAAATATTATTTCCGATGAAATTTCTTTTTCCGGCCCTTTACTTCCCGGACAATCAATCATTATTGAAAATGCTTTCGAGATTGAGGTTGCCGAAAACATTCCTGATGTTTATGAACTTCCTTTTAGATTTGAAATAATTTATGATCAGGATACAAATGAATCTTTTTCAATTGTTCATGCTTATGCCCCATCATTAAGTTGTGAAAGTTTTGTTGTTGATGATTTTAACACAAATAATAACGGACGCCTCGATCCGGGTGAAACTGCAAATTTAATTTTTGAAATTAAAAATGAAGGACACTCCAAAGCACAAAATGTGATTTGCCAACTTGAATCCTCAAACGAATTTATTACAATAAATAATTCTCTTTTTAAAATAGGTTTACTTGAAAGTGATAGCATTGAAAATACTATTTTTAACGTAACAGTTTCAAACTTAATTCCATCAGTAAGCAATGTTGATTTTATTATAAATATAAATTCAGGAGAATATTCTTCAAAAAAGTTATTTTCAGAAAAAGTTATAAGAACAAACGAATGTTTTGAGTCAGGTGATTTTAGTAAATTTGACTGGCAATTTGGTGGAAACCAAAATTGGCAGATTTCTTCAATTGATCCTTATGAAGGCATATTTTCTGCCAAATCGGGAATTATATTTGAAAATGAAAAATCGGAACTGCTAATTGATTTCAAGGTTTTAAATGATGACTCTATTTCCTTTTTTAGGAAAGTTTCGTGTGAGAGCAATGATTTTCTAAGATTCTATATTGATGACGAAATTATTGATGAATTCTCAGGTTTGTCAGATTGGGAGAAGAAAACCTATTCTGTTTCTTCCGGGAAACATTGTTTTAAATGGATTTATGAAAAAAATTCCGGCCAAAGTGGTTTTGATGATTGTGCATGGATTGACAATATTGATTTTCCGTTACCGGTAATTTCAAATAATATTCAAACAATCAGTTTAAAACAAGGTTATCAATTTATTTCTTCTAATACTATACCCGAATTTCCTGATATGAAAATTGTTATGGATTCGAATTTAAATGAAAATTTAGTTTTTATTCGAAATTCCGAAGGTAAAATGTTTCGAAAAATCGGGCCATTCTGGGTCAACGGAATCGGTGATTGGGAAGTCTCGGAAGGATATTTAATTAAAATGTTAAATGATGATCCTTTAAAAATTTATGGTGAAATAATTAATCCTGAAGTTCCTGTCGGACTTAATCCCGGATATCAATTCATTAGTTATTTTCCTGATTATCCCATAGATGCTTTATTAGCTTTTGCTTCAATTTTAAATGAAAAACTTGATTTTATTCGCAGTTCCGATGGTGGAATGCTAAGAAAAATCGGCCCAAATTGGATAAATGGAATTGGAGAATGCAAACCCGGTGAAGGATATTTAATAAAAATGTTTGAGAGCGGTGCGGTGGTTTATCCTAATCCTTTTCTGAAATAAAAAATTTAACAAAAATTTAATTCACATAACATTCAGACTTATTAGAATTTTTTATACTTTTGATTGGTGAAATAAAAATTCGTTAGATACTTTCAGTTTTCCATAATAAAAAAACTTAAAAAAAAATCGTATCTGTAAATTTATATTATTGAAAATAAATATTTTAAAATTTTACAAAACACATATTATTCATTTAAAAAACTTTATTATGAAAAAAATTTTTCTTTTATCAGTTCTTTCAATTTTCCTAATGTCAGGTGCATTTATTGTTAATGCCCAAAATCTGGTATTAAACGGAGATTTAGAATTATGGGATGACCCAAACACCCCAACCAGTTGGACAAAAGCCGAAAACATTACTCAGGCAACAACACCTGTTCACGGTGGGACTTACTCCGCGATGCATACTTCTGCAAGCAGTACAAAAGATTTACAACAAAATGTAATGTCAATTACAGGAGGTGAGACTTATGCAATAAGTTATTGGTATTATGACAATGACCCTGAAGCCAAGACAAGAATCTGGGCATATTGGTTATTAGATGAATCTACCACTCTACCGGACAATGCAGATGTTTTGCGTCCGTCAGTATATTCTGAAGATAATCCTGAATGGATTAATTTTTCGGCTAATCTAACTGCTCCTCCAACAGCAACAGGTTTTAGATTTGAGGTAAGGGTTTACCATCAAGATGGTATTAATGGCGGTTCGGTTTATTATGATGATTTTTCAATAACAGGAAGTGCACCTTCACCTGAACCAACAAATTACCCTACAAACTTTGGAGCGGTGGCTGATGGTATCGCAATTAATTTAACTTGGGATGATGCTATTGGCGAACAACTTCCCTCAGGTTATTTAATCAAAGCAAGCGACGAAAATAACATTACTCTACCGGTTGACGGAACACCGGAAATTGATGACCCTGACCTTTCTGACGGAACAGGTATTATAAATATTGCTTATGGTGTTCAGGAATATACCTTTGCAAACCTTGAACCGGCAACTACTTATTATTTTAAAATATTCCCTTATACTAATGGTGGAGCAAATATTGACTATAAAACCGATGGAATTCCACCTTCAGCGAGTGCAACCACCGAAAACATTGCAATTATTAACGCTGAAGATTTTAATGATGAAACATTAGGAACATGGTCGGAATATAGTGTTATTGGTGACCAAATATGGTATGCAGATTCCTATGGTGGTGACATTTATGCAAAAATGTCGGGTTATGAGGGTGGAAGTAATGAAAACGAAGATTGGTTAATTTCTCCTGCATTAAATTTTGATAATTACACAAACGAAGTTCTTTCATTCGAGACTGCAATGAACTATTCAGGCCTTGCACTTGAATTGAAAATTTCAACAGATTATAACGGAACTAGTGATCCTAACTCCGCAACATGGGCAGATCTTGAGGCAGAATGGTCACCCGGAAGCTGGGAATGGACAGGATCAGGAAACGTTGATGTTTCTTCTTATTCAGGTTCAAACGTTTATATTGCATTTAAATATACTTCAACAGTTGATGAATCTTCAACATGGGAAGTCGATAATATTTTGATCACAGGACAATCATCGTCAGGCCCTGTTATTCAATCATTTTCTTTAAACATAGGTTACCAATTTATTTCTTCTTATGTAGTTGAAACAGACATGAATATGCTGGTTGTTTTGGAGGATATTCTAAATGAAAATCTTGCTTATGTTAGAGATTCTGATGGTAATATGTTACGCAAAATCGGTCCGAACTGGATTAATGGAATTGGTGACTGGACATCGACTGAAGGATATTTATTTAAATTAATGGCATCTGAATCATTTGTTATGGAAGGTGATCAGGTTCCGATTGACACACCTATTTCTTTACCAACAGGATTCCGTTTTGTAAGTTATTTACCAACTTCTTCTATTGATGCCATGATAGCTTTTGCTTCAATTATTGGTGATGATCTCGTATATATTAGAAATTCACAAGGCGGTATGCTTCGGAAAATTGGGCCTAACTGGGTGAATGGAATTGGTGATGCAAATCCTGGCGAAGGTTATCTCGTAAAAATGCTGAATCCGGGAGTTTTGATTTATCCCGCAGATGATGGAAAATCTTCAATTAATACAATTAATTCGAAAGCTACGCATTTTAATTTCAATGGAGGAAATGCCGCCGAAGCCGTTTATACAATCTATGTGAATGGATTGGAAATTGGCGATGAAATTGCAGCTTATGACGGAGATATTTTAGTTGGTGCTATTAAAATTTCTTCAGATAATGAATTTTTAAATGCACTTCCAGTATTTAGCACTTTAACTGATGGACAAGGATATGTTTATGGTAATCCAATTAATTTGAAAATCTATAATTCGAATTCTAATGAGATTTCCGATGCAGATTTTACAATGGAAACTATGTATAATTCATATATTGAAAATGTTTATCCTGCAGAAGATGGTGAATACAGCATTGTAAATATTACAAAAGGCTCAATTAATGATGCTTCTAAATCATTATCAATTTATCCAAACCCTGCTACCGAAAATGTAAATATCCAGGCTCAAACTGATATCAACAGAGTTATGATAATTAATTGTACAGGGCAAATCATTTATGATGAGACAAGTAACAATAAATTAATTACAATAAATACTGAAAGTTTCAAACAAGGATTATATATTATCCGGGTTGAAACAACTGAAGGAATAAGTACAGAAAAAGTTACAATAAATTAGTGTTTTAAAGATAACATCAAAAGAAGGAGTATCATTATTGATACTCCTTCTTTATTCATAAAACGGACTAAATCCATCCATATTGGCTTGCTTCGTTGCGTATGTTTATAAGAAATTTGTTTGGACGGACAAGTTTAATACATTTTGATTTGTATCTTTATTGTAGTCATTGTCCCGTTAGGGACTATATATTTATAGAAAATGAAATATGCCTATAACAAAGTCCCATAGGGACGTAATATAAAAAATCATGGCTAACACATACACACAAATGTATATTCAATTTGTATTTGCAGTCCAAAACAGAATGTCACTGATTCAAACTATATGGAAAGATGAGCGATATATTTTAAAAGACATTCAATAATTTTATAGTCCCTAACGGGACTTGTTAACTCTCGTGAATATTTTTTCTATAAATATTAAGTCCCTGACGGGACTAAAAAATGCAATAATTTCCACGTTTCTAATATAACAGTTATGGGATACAAAGAAATATCAATTAAGCTGCCAACAGGTTATCAGGATGAAGATCTAAAGCAGAAAATCAGGAAAAATCTTAGATTAAAAAAATTCTCCTTTCAAATTGAAAACAAAAGCCTTGATGCCAGAAAGAAAAGCAATATTCACTGGCAATTAAGAATTTCAGTATTTTCAAAAGAAATTCGAGGCGGAAAATTTGTTGATCTTCCCGAATTAATTATTCCTTATAAAAAAAGAAATAAGAAAGCTGTTGTTATTGGTAGTGGCCCTGCAGGCTTTTTTTCAGCCTTAGTTCTTTTAAAAGCCGGCTTTGATACATTTATAATCGAAAGAGGTTCGAAGGTAAATAAGCGAGCCGAAAGCATAAAAGAATTTGAAAAGAAAGGGATTTTTAACGTAATCAATAATTTTGCTTTTGGCGAAGGAGGTGCCGGAACATTTTCGGATGGAAAACTCACTTCACGCTCCAAACATATTTCAAAAGAAAAACATTTTGTCTTAAAATCTTACGTTGATGCAGGTGCACCTGATGAAATTAAATATATGTCGCATCCTCATCTTGGGAGCGATAATCTTAAGATTATTGTAAAAAATCTTAGGGAAAAATTTATTAGTCTCGGAGGAACAATACATTTTGAAACCTTGTTAGAAGATTTAATTATTGATAACGGAAAAGTTATTGAAGCAATTACTTCATCGGGAAACATCAAAGCAGATGAGTTTATTATTGCTTCAGGCCATTCGGCTTTTGAAACTTACAGAATGTTAATTCGCAGAGGAATAAAATTTCAAACCAAGAATTTTGCAATTGGTTGCAGAATAGAACATCCTGCCGAAATTATTAACATGGCTCAATGGGGTTGTGAAAATTTGCCAGGAGTAAAATCCGCTGAATATCGCCTGACATCACAAGGAAAGACACAGCTTCCGGTCTATACTTTTTGTATGTGTCCTGGTGGAATTGTCGTTCCTGCTACTGCCTATAAAAATACAAATATCGTCAATGGAATGAGCCTGTATGAAAGAGACGGAAACTATGCGAACGCTGCCTGCGTTGCCGGAATTAATCCCGAAAATATTATAGGTAAAAAAACAACAGCCTCCGAAACATTGGACTGGTTAGAAAATCTTGAACAAAACTTTTTTAATTATTCAAATGATTATCGTGCCCCATTTTGCAGTATTCAGGATTTCATTAATAAAAAGATTCCTTCAAAAATACCCGAATCAACTTATGCTTTAGGATTAAATCCTGCTCCTATATGGGATTTATTACCATTGGAAGTAAGTAATTCTATAAGGGAAGGATTAATGATTTTCAATAAAAAAATTAAATCTTTTGATAGCGGAATTATTATGGGACTTGAAAGTAAAACCTCAGCACCAATTCAGGCATTACGTGATTCGAATGGGCTTTGTGAAGGCATGAAGAATCTTTATATCGCGGGTGAAGCAAGTGGTTTTGCAGGTGGAATAATTTCAAGTGCTGCCGATGGAATTAAAGCAGCGATGGGTATTATTAAATCTTGAACTCTTTAGAATCATTGTATTAGGCTTTAATCTATTGTTTAATGCAATACTATATTTCTTTCCGTTGATGCAAACTTGTAGCTCGTTTATTACGCACCAACATAGTAAGCAAAAAAGAAAAAACCCAAGTTCAAAAAAAAACAATACTTTTGTATAATGGTGAGTAGGAAAAACATATTGTTAAGAATTAAAAAATCAATAATATCTAATGTACCCAATGCAATTGTTATACTTTATGGGTCGTATGCCCGTGGTGAAGAAAAAGCAGAATCGGATATTGATATACTGATTTTGCTTGATAAAGACAAAGTTACATGGAAGGATGAAAAGAAAGTAGCATATCCACTTTACGACATTGAATTTGATATTGGAAAAATAATAAGTCCTTTGGTTTTGTCAAAGAAAGACTGGGAAAAAAGACATCGTATAACTCCATTTTATGAAAATGTTAAAAAAGAAGGGGTAACCCTATGAAAGAATCAGACAGGAAAGAAATTGTCAAATATAGAATATCAAGGGCACATGAAACACTTCGAGAAGTTGATATACTTATTGAGAATAAATTGTGGAATATTGCTGTAAATAGATTGTATTACGGTTGTTATTATGCAGTAATTGCATTATTAATAAGCATGAAGATAAAAGCACAAACTCATGCAGGAGTAAGGCAAATGTTTGGTCTTCATTTTATCAAAACAGGATTAATTGATAAAGAACTGGGTAAATATTATTCAATTATATTTGATAAACGACTCACTGGCGATTATGATGATTTTATTGATTACGAGAAAGATGATGTATTAGCAATGGTTGTGCCTGCAAAAGAATTTATCCAAGAAATTGATAAATTGATTAATAACGCTCCGTAACTCTTCTCGTTCCAACACATTCTAACAAAATAATAATCAGCAAACTAACAACAACTCATAGCCTTAATGAATTAGAGCCTGCAATTTCTCAACAAAATTTTATTGCCATTCAATTTCAAAATTGCAAAATCCATTTTGCATTTTTTTATCCATTTTGCAAAAAACACTTTGCAAAAACACCTTTACTTACTTTTAAAAGCTGACTTGTTAATGCTGTTACAAGCACATACTCATGAAACCTGCAAACTGAATAATCAAATGTTATTAACAAAAAACTTTGTCTTATGATGTACAATTATTTATTAAAATAATCATGGAATGAGCAAACTATTTTAACAATTTAAATGTCTATGGTCAAAGTTACTACTTATAATTTAATAATTAATTATGTATATTTATTGTTTAACTTAAAAACTTTAAAAGATGAAAAAATTTTACTTGGTGATTTGCTTAATCGGAATTTCTTTAATTTCATTCGGGCAAACTTACGTTTTTGAAAACTTTAGTTCAAATCAAATGCCACCTGCAGGGTGGACTATTGATGGTCAGGCTGCACAATGGTCGATTAATACAGGTAACAATGCCGGCGGAGTAGCTCCTGAAGCAAAATTTCACTATACAAACGGTACAGCAACGAGCCGGTTAATTTCCCCTGCAGTTGACCTTACCGGACTTGATATGGTTAATTTCCAATTCAGGCATTATCTTGATGATTATTCCGGATCGTCTTATTCGATTGGTGTAGCTACACGTTCAGGAGGTGGTGCATGGAATGACGTTTGGACTGTAAATCCGACAGGAAATATGGGTCCTGAATTATTAGAATTTGAAATTACAAATGATGATGTCGGACAAAGTGATTTCCAGATATGTATATATTTCAGTGGCAATATGTACAACTTTGACGACTGGTACATTGATGATATTTGGTTGTTTATCCCATTGAATCTGGATGCCGGGATGACTGCCATTACAACTCCGACATATCTTGGAGGCCCCTCCGAAGTTACCGGGATAATAACAAATTTTGGCTCCTCTGTAATCACAAGTGTGGAAATAAGCTGGCAGGTTGACGACGGGGAAGTCTTTACAACCTTATTCGACGGTATAAGCTTAAACTTTGGCGATACCTATGATTTTGTTTGTGACCAGATGCTGAATTTACCCATAGGGTCTTACACTTTAAAAGTTTGGATTGTTTCTGTAAATGGTGTACAGGATGAAGATCCTACAAATGATATGGCTGAAAAGAATATAAGTGTTGTAAGTTATACTGTTCAGCACAAGCCATGCCTGGAAGAGTTTACAAGTTCAACCTGTGGCCCGTGCGCAACTTTCAATAATTCTTTTGTACCATGGTGCAGTACCCATGAAGATGAAATAACCCTGGTTAAATACCAGATGAACTGGCCCGGAAGTGGTGATCCTTATTACACTGCAGAAGGTGGTGTTAGAAGAGAATGGTATGGTGTAACCTGGGTTCCCTGGACAAATCTGGACGGAACCTACACTGATAATAATATGAGTACCATAAACACCATGTTTAATGCATCTATGGCTGAATCCGGCCTTGTTAAAGTTATCGGTTCAAATTCACTCACAGGAACAGTTATGGATATTGATGTTACGGTTCTTCCATTTGCTGATTTCTCAAATGTGGTGATCCATATTATCGTTTTTGAATACCTGACAACACAAAATGTAGGTACAAATGGCGAAACAGAGTTTGAACATGTAATGATGAAAATGGTTCCTGATGCCAATGGAACAACAGTATCCCTTGAAGACAGGGTTCCTTTCACAATCAGTGAAACTGTTGACCTGGCAGGCACGAATGTTGAAGAATGGGATGATCTGGGCGTGGCTGTTATTGTACAGGACTTAGGCAGTAAATATATTTACCAGTCTGATTATACCGTAGAAGACGGAAGTTTTGCATCTGATGCTACATTAATGTCATTAACAGTTGATGGCGTATCCGTACCTGATTTTTCACCGAATGTTTTCGAATATACCATCTACTTACCGGCTGGAACCGTGGAAGTACCTGTTGTAGAAGCAACAACGAATGACCCGAATGCATTAGCTATCATTATACCTGCCACTGAATTACCCGGAAGTACTACTGTTGATGTTTTTGCTGAAGATATTGCTACATTCAACACATATACGGTTAATTTCGACCTGGGTACCGGATCACAAACATTCGACTTAAGTTTAGGATTCCAGTTTATTTCATCAGCAATTGATCCTACTGATCCTGATATGTTAGTTGTTATGACTGATGTATTAAACGATAATCTTGATTTCGTAAGAAATTCACTTGGCCAGACACTACGCAAAATTGGCCCGAACTGGGTTAACGGTATTGGAGATTGGATTGTTGACGAAGGTTACCTTGTGAAAATGTTTGCTAACGATTCATTTATAATCGAAGGTGCTGCTGTTGATCCTACAACTCCTATTCCAGTAGCAACAGGATTTCAGTTTGTAAGTTTTTTCCCTGTAGCTTCAATGGATGCCCTTGTTGCATTTGAAACTATCATTGGAGACGATCTTGATTTTATAAGAAATTCACAAGGACAGACTTTAAGAAAAATCGGCCCGAATTGGGTTAATGGTATTGGTGATTGTAATCCTGGCGAAGGTTATCTTGTGAAAATGTTTGCAGATGGTGAAATCATTTATCCTGCTGCTGCAAAATCAAGTGGTAAAATAAGTGTAGTTCCTACTCGCTTAATTTTCGAAGGTGGTAATGCTGCTGAACCTGTTTATACTATGTATATTGCCGGTTTAGAAATTGGTGATGAAGTAGCAGCTTATAACGGAGATGTTATTCTCGGTTCAATGACTGTTATTTCAAACAGTGTTTATGAAAATGATCTTCCAATTTTCAGCCAGTTGATTGACGGACATGGATATGTAGCAGGTGAACCGATTTTATTGAAAATTTGGTCTAATGATAATGTTGTTATTGCAGAATTTGAAATGGAATCAGTTTATAACTCTTATGTATCAAATGTTTATCCAAGCAACGATGGTGAATTCAGTGTTGTTAACGTAACAAAAGGTGCAATGCTTACAGGAGAATTGGTTGTTTATCCAAATCCTGCAACTAATATGATAAATATTTCTTCAACAAATCAAATCAACAATGTTGTAATTTACAACTATGTTGGTCAACCGGTTTATGAAGGAAATAGCACACAAATCAATACAAGCAATTTCGAATCAGGTATTTATATCATCAGAATTGAAACCGTTAGCGGTATTGAAACACAAAAAATTACCATCAGATAGTAATCAATTAAGAAAAAAAAAGCTGCTCTCAAGAGCAGCTTTTTTTTTGCTTTTTTTTCGTTATCAGGATAATAAGTGAAAAGAATTAACAAAATTGGGGGAACAGGAAAACCCGAAACCTGCCTGTCCGCCGTAGCTTTAGCGAAGGAGGAAAACCCGAAACTTAGCCATTACTTTTTTTAATTTTTCACGAGCCTTCGGGATTGTTTGACAGATAAATTACAATATTTTTACATCCACCGTCGTAAATGTTTGATAACCTTCGTTATCTGTAATATATATATGAAAATGATAATCACCTGTATCGAAATTAGTTGTGTCGGGTATAAATAAAAGTGTATCTAAAGTGTATTCCTGATTTTGTGTTGGAAGCTCCAGTATCCACTCATTAAAATAAGGGTTTACGGCATCTTTTGGTTCATCCATATTACAGATTTCGTGGTCGCCATGCAAATGCTGTCCGAAATTATTATGAACATCCATTTTAATGTTTCCCAAACCTGTATTATCGCTTACTTTTACCAGAAACCTGAATGCCTCTCCAAAGCGAAGAATATCACAAGGTGCCGGTGCTATCAATTCAACAAGAGGTTGTTCGGTAACAATTTCATTTTCTTTAACACAACCAATTAGAATTGCAAAAAGAAAAATACTATAAACAATTAATTTTTTATTCATAATTGGAAAGATTAAGGTTAACCAAAAACCTGATAGAAATAATCAGGCTTTTGATTGCCCCATAATTTTTACTGAACTATTTCAATATGAGATTCAAGAGCTTCTGTGTCTGACGAATTACCATCTTCATCAACAACAATAATTACAACATGATAGCTTCCAAGATTAGCTGTATCCGGTACTACAATATGCTGATGAACATGAGCATTGTTCAAACCTTTAAAATTATCGGTAAACTGATCGTCGATAATTTTATATTCGTCAGCAACTGCACCCGATGCAGGATGGTCATGAATTTCAATGTTATAATAGTTTAATTTTTCACCGCTTCTTGATTTTGCATCAAAGTCCACACTAATTGTACCCCCTAAAGGTATTTGTGCTCCTTCATCGTGGTTTTGTGCTGTTACACTTGTAATTTCAGGTGTTACGTCTTCAACTACTTCATCTTTTTTACATGATATTAAGACAACTGACGCAAGAATAATAATGCTAAAAATTTTCATTAGATTTTTCATTTTTTTAAATTTTAATTGTTAATATTAGAACTTGATTTATTTATTTTAATAGGCACAGAAATAAATAATTGTATATTTCTACCCGGTTCCGGTATTTGTAATCTGCGGTAGTAACTCAGGTGATTAAAATATTTGGTGTTAAATAAATTTTGTATCTGAAAAACAAAACTTACCATCTGATTGCCCAAACTTATTTTTGTTTTTGCAATAAAATTAAAAGAAGAATATCCGTTGGTTGAATATTCATTGATTGCAACAAGTTTTTGTGAGGCCACAGTTAACATTTCAAAACCAATCCGGTTATCTTTAAATAATTTCCTGAATCCGGGAGAATAATAAATTCCCGACAAAACAGATAATGGCGGTGTATAAGGTAATGCTGACCTGGAATCAAGATTTACAGCGTAAACATATTCGCCATTCACTTCAAATGATAATTTCTTTACCGGATTAACCCGGACTTGTATTTCCCCTCCGGTTAAGATTGCCTTGTTTTGTCTGTATTCATATACTTGTCCTGTAAAAGTGCCAAGAGCAAAACCAGGTGTTGGGGTCAAATATATATAATTTGAGAAATAGTTAAAGAAGGGAGTTATTGAAATAGAATAATTATTTGAAGTTTTTTCAAATACAAGATCAAGCTGATAAGCTTCTTCCGGTTTTAGATCAGGTTCTCCTTTTTCAAAACGTAAGGTATGTTTATGAATCCCATAAGAACCTAACTCATACGCAGCAGGCATGCGGAAACTTTTGCCAATATTAAGTTTTAATAAATAACCTGAAGCAGGTGCGTAATTTAAACCTGTTGAGAAAACAAAGCTTGGATAAGTATTTTTTAAATATGGATTGAAAACAGAATCTCCTAATTCAGTATCCGGATTTATTGTTTCCTTCAATTCAATAATGCCATAATCCATTCTTATTCCATTGTTCCAAATCCATTTGTCATTAAAGCTATATTTATGTGTAGTATATATCCCCATTGAAAATCTTGAATATTCCGGCAAAAGATGGTTAAAACCATCGGTAGAGTTTTTTTGATACTGACTATTAAAACCTATTGTTATTGTTTGATGATGCAAACTTTTATTCGAATAAGCAACATTTCCGCTAAATGTAGTCAGCTTATATTCTAAATCAAGATAATTTTTTCGATATTTATTAAGGTCTTCAGGCCTGTTGCCTGAAATGTCCTGTAACCTGTCATATTCTTGCGAAAGGTTGTTTTGGAAACCAAGTGCGATTTCTAATTTATTTTCACCAAAATATAAATTTGTAAAATGATTAATGCTTGTATGATTTACTTTTTGGTGTGGCAAAAGAATATCGCGATTGCTTGCCTGATGGCCTGCGCGGTTAAAATTAACCAATTCTTCGCCTCTTGCCATTGCAAAAAAGCCATTGTGGTGATAATAATTACTGATAACAAAATAAGTGTTGCCCCAGTTTTTAATAACTCCTGTTTGAACCAAAGCAGCCAGTTCTTTACCGGCAGTATTTATTAAACTATTTCCTAAATATGCATAATGCATTGGTTTATATTCAAATGAATCGGCAGGAACTTTGTAATCGGCATAATTATTATAAGTGAGGGTTGCTTTTAAAAAATAGTCATTTCGTCTTGTACTTATTTTGCCTGAAACTCCCAGCCATTCATTATTTGTTTTAGCAATCATCGAAATTTCGCCGGATGTAGTTTTCGGTTCAGGAAAACTACTTGACAAAATATTAATAACACCGCCGATAGCATCTGAACCGTAACGTATTGATACCGGCCCTTTTATTATTTCAACATCTTCAACAGCAAATTGATCTATTTCAAGGCCATGATGAGCACTCCATTGCTGGCCTTCCTGTTTTATACCGTTTTCAGCTACAACAACCCTGTAATAACTTAGGCCACGAATCATAGGTTTGGATAGTCCCGAACCTATGTCAATAGAATTGATCCCCGGCCTTTTTTTAATAGTTTGCATTAAACTACCGGATGCATTTTCTTCAATAAAACCTTCACTTATAAATTCAATGTTATTGCTTTCGGTTTTTTTTATCAACTCTTTTCTATCACCATTTACAACTACTTCATCAAGCGATTGAGCAGAAGGCTGCATTTCTATTTTAAGAATAATATTTTCAATTTCCGGTAATATGAGGAGTGTATATTTTTCATAACCAATATATGATATTTCAAGTGTATATTTTTTTTCAGGAATGTTGTTAAACCCGAACTCACCATTTATATTTGAAGTTGTTGCAAATTCACCATTGTTTAATATAATATTTGCTCTCGTAAGAGGAGTATGGGTTTCATTAATAACAATACCATAAATTGTTAGGTTCTGTGATAATACGGGAATATAGAATACTAATACGAAAACTAATATTAATAATAATTTTGGTTTAATATTTTGTGTTACCTTTTTCAATATAGTGTTACCGTGTATATAAAAAAATTTAAAAATCAATACTTTTCTAATATTTCTTTTCCATTATACTTTGAAATGGAGAAAAAATAGTGCTACTTTATAAATATTAGTAACACCGGCAAAAGTAATATTAAATTTAAAAAAACAACAAATCGGAAAGAAAAAAAATAAATATTGCAAAATCCACTTTGCATTTTTTTAGTATTTTTGTAAAAAGGACTTTGCAAAATGATTATTATATCAATACCTGGCTTCTCCGGTTAATAAAGCTTAGATGATTTGGTAATTACACTCCAATACTCCACTCACTACAATTGCTTCGACACCTCCACAGATGAATCTTCATTAAAATTAAGTTTAAATCCAAGCTTTCTAAAAACCGAGATCATTGCTTGATTATTTCTTGTGGTTTGTGCAACAATACGTTGTAAATCCGATTTACTTGCAATATCAATACAATATTCAGTAAGTATTTTTCCCAGGTCCTTACGTTGCCAAGAATCGGTAATTAAAACAGCATATTCAACTGTTTCGTGGTCAAGGTCAGCAATAAGTCGCCCGACACCAATTAGCTTCCTTTTTCCGTTTTCAACAACTTCGGCAACAATACCTATTTCTCTATCATAATCAATATAACAAAACTGGATTGCAACTTCATGGGCATCATAATGAAAATCATAGCGAAAACGTGAAAATATGGATTCTTTAGAACAGCTACCCAAAAGTTCTAACCACATAGGTTCATCTTCAGGTTTGATTGGCCTTAATATTACTTCGGTACCATCTTTTAAAGTTTTTATACTTACATATTTTTCGGGATAAGGATGTAAAATAAGGTGAGAATAAGGTTGTAGTTCTTTTCCAAAAACATCCTGATCAATAACAACGCTTGCATCCAACGCAATTACATTATCTCCTGTAACATACAATGGATCAATGTTTAATTCCTCTATTTCTGGATAATCGGCAGCGAGATATGATATTCTTATCAGCACTTCAACAAGTTTATCTACATTTTTTCTTGAAAAATTTTTATACCCTGCTAATAATGGATAGAGTTTTAATGATTTAAGCATGTGTATTGCAAGGCGTTCGTTAAGAGGAGGAAAGCCTAAGACTTTATCTTTAAATAACTCGGCACCTGTACCTCCCATGCCTAAGAGAATAACCGTACCAAAAACAGGATCTTTTTTAATTTTAACAATCAACTCAACTGCATCCTTAATATCCACCATTGGTTGTATTGTTACACCTTCTAACCTTGCTTTTGGCTCTTTTAATTTTACATGAGCCATCATGCTATCGAAGGCAGTTCTAACCATTTCTTCGTCTTCAAGATTGAGAACAATCCCGCCAACATCTGATTTATGTGAAATATCGGGAGAAAATATTTTTAAAATCACAGGATATTTCATTGTGTTTGCGATTTTCACAGCATCTTCAGCTGTTTTAGCTTTTAGAGGCATTGTTGTTGGAATACCATAAACTCTTAACAACATTTTCGATACATCTTCGGTCAGAATTTTTTCTTTACCTACAAATCGGCTGTAGAATTCTTCACGATGCTTTTTTCTGTCAATTGAAAATTCAACAGGAATATCCTTAGGTGTTTCATACAATAACTCCAAATTCCTTGAATAAGAAACAAGAGTCATGTATGCCCGAATAGCCTGAGCAGGAGTCTGGAATACGGCAATCCTTTCTTGATTTAATATATCAACACCTTCTTTCATTGCTTTGCCTCCAAACCATGCAGCAAGAATAGGTTTTGTAGTATCATGCGACAATTTTGCAATTTCCTTAGCTGTTCCGGTCGGATCGGTCATTGCTTGTGGTGTGATAATTACTAAAACAGCATCAACATTGGAATCATCAAGTACAATTTTTGTTGCTTTGGTGACTTTTACAGGATTTGCATCACCAAGCACATCAACAGGATTACCATGCGACCAGAATGATGGAAGAAGTTTGTCAAGTTTATTAAGGGTTGATTCTGATAATTTTGCTAAATTACCATTTAAAGAAATTAAAATATCTGTAGCCATTACACCCGGGCCACCTGCATTTGTGATAATGGCAAGATTTGATCCTTTTGGTATTCTTTTTCGGCTGATAAGATCAGTGAAATCAAAAATATCACCCATTTCATATACACGGGTAACACCTGCACGTTTAAACATTGCATCATAAATTGCATCGTCGGAAGCCAGAGCACCTGTGTGTGCTGCTGCCGCCTTTGCCGACTCGTCGAAACGGCCTGCTTTGTAAACAATAATTGGTTTTTTACGGGAAAATGCTCTTGCTGCGGTCATAAATTTACGTGCTTCTTTTATCGACTCAACATATAAAATTATTGATTTTGTGTTGGGATCCTGTCCAAAATAGTCGATAAGATCACCGAATTGAACATCTATTATATTACCGATTGACACAAAACTTGAAAAGCCAATATTTTCCTCTAATGCCCAATCAAGAATAGAAGTACACAAAGCACCGGATTGAGAAATAAAAGCAACATTACCAGCTTTTGGCATACCATTAGCAAAACTTGCATTTAAATGATAACCCGGAATAATTATCCCCAAACAATTAGGCCCGATTATTCTCATGCCCTCATATCGAATAATTTCTTCTTTGATTTGTTCTTCTAATTTTTTACCTCTTTCGCCGGCTTCTTTGAAACCTGCCGACATAATTATAATTCCCAAAATTCCTGCTTCACCACATTCGCGAACTATACCTGGAACTGTTTCTGCCGGAGTACAAATTATTGCCAGATCAGCTGTTTTAGGTAAATTGTTCACATTGGGAAAACATGTAATTCCAAGAACTGCTTCATGTTTTGGATTTACCGGATAAACAACACCACGAAATCCACCACTTACGAGATTCTTCAATGTTATTCCACCAACACTATTGGGATTTGATGAAACGCCAATCACAGCAATTCTTTTTGGCCTAAAAATACTATTCAACTTACGAATTCCCATATTCTTTCTTATTTGTTGTTGTTTAACAATTTATAATCATTACTTCCGACTTCTATCTTCCGACTTCTATTTTCTGTCTTCCAAAATCACAACTGAGGTAGCAATTTTTTTTATGTGCGAAATAGAAACATGAATATTAGTAACATTTTTAGTTTCGGCAATTTCTTTTGCTTTTCCGTATAAATTCATTTGCGGTTGGCCAAGTTCGTTATTCATAATTTCAACTTCGTTAAAAGACATTCCGTCTCTCCATCCTGTTCCTAAGGCTTTAAAAAATGCTTCTTTTGCTGCAAAACGAGCTGCATAACTTTCGGCTTTATTTGATTTTTTTTCGCAATAATCTATTTCATTTTTTGAAAAAACCTTTTCTTTGAAACGAGAACCATTTGCAATATTCTTCCTAATTCTTTCTACTTCAATTATATCAGTACCTACTCCTAAGATCATTACGCTTATTGTTAAAATTATTATCTTTTTTTACATAAAAAAACTAATTCCCCTTTTTACAAAAATACATCAATAATTTGTAAAAGTACGCAAATCACTAAATGCGGGAAAATTATTATTGAGAATTTTGAATTGAGAATTGAGAATTGAGAATTGAGAATTTTGATTTTATTTCAAAGATTTTGATAAATTTGTACAAAAAGTTATTTTAAGGATTAATAAAATGATAATTAAAATGATAAAAGGTGCAACAGAAAAAGATATTTTTTAATTGCTTTCAAAAATAAATACTATTCTTATATGGAAAATTTTATAATTAACACCCCAACAATTTTACATTTTGGACAAAATGTTGTTAATGACCTCGGAAAAACGTTGGCTAAATACGGAACGAAAGTTCTTTTAATTTATGGAAAAGGCTCAATAAAATCGAATGGAATATATCAACAGGTAATTGATCAGTTGAATTTATTTGATATTCAACATATAGAATATCATGGAATTAAAGCTAATCCAATTATTGAAGATGTTGACAAAGCAGCAGCATTTGGCAGAAAAAACAATGTGGATGTGATTCTCGCTGTGGGAGGTGGAAGTGTGATTGATACTGCAAAAATTGTTTCGATAGCTATTCCTGTAAAAAATCCGGCATGGGACTTTTTAATTTCTAAAATCAAACCTGAAAAATCAATTCCATTACTTACGATTTTAACATTTGCCGGAACCGGAACCGAAATGAACCCTTTTGCCGTTTCACAAAATCTGCAGACAAAACAAAAATTTGGTTATGGAGATAATTTATTATATCCAAAGCACTCGTTTTTAGATCCTCAATATACGTTTTCAGTGCCAAAAGATCAAACGGCTTATGGAATAGTCGATTTAATTGCTCATTGTCTTGAAGCCTATTTTGGGGCAGGTGAAGCTACTTTATCCGACCGTTTTGTTTATTCAATTATCCGGGAAGCGATAGATTATGGGCCAGAATTGCTCAATGATCTGACAAATTACGAGTTGCGGGCAAAAATAATGTACGCAGCAACTGCAGCCTTAAACAAACTTACTTTTTACGGACGAAGTTCGATTGACTGGGGTGCTCACAGTATTGGTCATGTTTTATCGTTACTTTATGATCTTCCGCATGGTGCAACACTTTCGATAGCATATCCGGCATGGTTGAAACTTTTCGAAAACCGGATTCCTGAAAGGATAATTGAATTGGGTGAAAATTTGTTTAACGTAAAAACTACAAAAGAAACAATTTCTTGTTTTGAATCGTTTTTCAAATCATTGAACTGCCCGCTAACACTTTCAGAAGCAGGGATAGAGTATGATAAAAAAGTATTTCTAAAAACAATGAAACTTAATAAAGTTTCAGGTTTTACTCATAAGATTTCTATTAAGGATTATAATAAGATAATTGAGTTTTTGGAATAATTAGTGAATGATTGATTATATGGTTTGTGATTATTTGATGAAAATTAATAAAATCTATAATTTGTCTTTTACAAAATCAATTTTAGAAAAAATTAAAACAATCAGAAGATGCTTGATAGAAAAGTTGCAATAGAAAAAGTTGATAACGTTATTAAAGAAATAAAACTTTCAGGATTACATATAAAAAAAACCGGGATTGAGATAAAAGTTTAAGGTAAGTGATAAAACTATTTTACCCATTAATATAACAGCAGAACCATAAAAATAAAAAACCCCAAATTCAATCGAATCCAGGGTAAATATTTTGGTACTATATAAAAAGACTATTCATCTTCTTTTTGCGATTCTGCGTATTCTTTCAGAAGTTTTTCCTGAATATCGTTAGGCACCTGAGCATATTCGGCAAATTTCATACCGTAAGTAGCTCTACCACTTGTTAATGAACTTAATGCGGTGGAGTATTTATTTAACTCAGCCAAAGGAACTCTTGCTTTTATCTGTTCGCCTTCCATTCCCATGATTATAGCTCTACGGCTTTGTAAATCTGTCATTACATTACCCATTTTATCTTCCGGTACAATTACTTCAATATCATAAATCGGTTCGAGAATTCTTGGTGATGCTTCTTTGAAAGCCATGCTAAATGCATGTTTTCCGGCGAGTTTAAATGAAATTTCATTTGAGTCAACCGAGTGCATTTTTCCATCATAAATACAAACCCTGATATCCCTGGCATAAGAACCTGTTAATGGGCCTTCTTCCATACGTTCCATTAAACCCTTCAATACAGCAGGTAAGAATCGTGTTTCAATTGCTCCACCAACAATACAGTTATAGAAAATTAATTTTCCACCCCATTCAAGCTCAATTTCGTTTTTACCTCTAACATTTACCGCAACAATAGAGTCACCTTTAGAAACAGTTAAAGGATTAACCGAGCTTTTTTTAAGCATTTGGTTTACTTTATATTTAGCCGGTTCCGGCATACCTTCTTTATAAGGCTCGATAACGAGGTGTATTTCACCAAATTGTCCGGCTCCACCCGATTGTTTTTTGTGCTGATATGTTGCTTGCGATACTTTAGTGATAGTTTCGCGATATGGGATTTTTGGGGCAAGAAATTCAATTGGAATTTTTTCAATTGTTTCAATATGCCATTTTGCAATATTTAAATGTAACTCTCCCTGGCCTTCTAATATTAATTGTTTCAATTCTTTGAAATAATTAGAAATTAAAGTCTGATCAATTTTATTCAATTCATTTAAAATTACACCCAATTTTTCATCATCGGTTGAATTGACGGCTTTAATTGCAACACGAAATTTTGATTCCGGAAATGCAATAGGTTCAACAACTCTGTCTGAAGTTTTTAAAGAATTTAGTGTATCGTTTATACGAGTATTTTTCAGTTTTATGGTTGCACCAATATCACCGGCAAACATTTTGTTAACTTTTTCGCGATTTTTTCCTGCAATCACAAAAATCTGTGTAATTCTTTCTTTGTTTTGAGTTCTGGAATTAATCGTATCCATACTTTCGCTTACTTCACCTGAAAGAACTTTAAAGAAAGTGATTTCGCCTAAATGTGACTCTTGAATTGTTTTAAAAACAAATAAAGTTGCAGGTTCGGCAACATCACATTTGATTTCATCTCCATCTGTAGTTTTTGGAGCGGGCATTTCATCAGAAGATGGGATATTATTTGAAACAAACTCAAGCAACCTATCGACACCCATATTTTGTTTTGCTGCGATGCAAGTAACTGGAAACATTCCTCGCGTTCTGATACCGATTTTTATTCCATTTTGTATTTCTTCTTCTGATAAAGTACCTTTATCAAAAAATATTTCCATTAAATTTTCATCATTTTCAGCAGCATTTTCAATTAAAACATTTTGAAGTTCTTCTGCTTTATCTTTTTCTGAATCAGGAATATCGCTAATTTCGGGTTTTCCACCACCTTCAGGATAGGTAAACATTTTCATCTTTAATAAATCAATGAAAGAATTAAAATTAACACCGGGATTAACAGGATATTGAATTAGTGTAACACCATTTCCGTATTGCTGTTTCATTAAGCGAATTGTTTCATCGAAATTCGAATTTTCATGTTCGAGATGATTCATAGAAAAAACAATCGGAGTATTATTTTTTGCAGCATTACGCATTGCAATGTCTGTTCCGACCTCAACTCCATTTTGTGTATTTACGACAACAACGGCTGCATCAACAACTTTTAAGGCAGAAATTACTTCGCCAACAAAATCATCAAAACCGGGAGCATCAATTATATTGATTTTTTTATCATCATACAAAGTGTATAATACTGTTGATGATATAGAATTTTGACGTTCAAGTTCAATTTGTCTGTAATCGGAAACAGAATTTTTTTCATCAACAGAACCTCTTCTGTTAATGACACCTCCTTCAAAAAGCATAGCTTCGGCAAGTGTTGTTTTTCCCGATTTCGCACCTCCGAGAAGTGCAATATTTTTTATTTCGTTAGTTTTATAAATTTTCATGGTGGTACTTGTTCTTATATGTTCACATTATCCTAAAAAATGGCTGCAAAAGTATAAAATTCTGACAAATAATAAAAACACTTTTTAAAAATTTAGAAAAATTTTGTAAGCATTTATATTATTGTTATTTAAACTTATGTCAAGTGTTAATTTTGTTTGGTTAATTTTTATTTTTATTAAACATTAAGAAAGAAAAGTATTATAAAAACGGGCATTTCTCATTTCTTCTAATTTTAGTGTACTAAAAATGAATGCAATATTTTAGTTTTTGTTTTAGTAAACCGTTAAAACGGTTATATTCATAGTTTTATATTTTCCTTCCCACGACTAAAGTCATGGACTGCTTGTGTTTTGTATTTGTTTTCCGGTGATTAGCAGCCCACGATTTTAATCGTGGGGAAATAAATTACCGGAAAACAATTAACCGTTTCAACGGTTTAAAAAAACTTATTTAAGCCTGTGATTTTTTGAATTACTTCTTTTTCCTGTGACTTGAGTATCAATGAATGTATCGCTGAATAACCAAAGAATTTTTCCGTTTTCCAGATCAATTGAAGCCGCACCATCTGCACTTCGCCATATTTTATCGTTAGTGAATAAGTTATTGCCTTCTTCATTCACTTCAATATGAATATCCTCCACATGATCAAGAGATTGTCCATTTAGAGTAATTACAGATATGAATAATATGGAAAATAAATATAATTTCATTATGGTTTTTATGGTTGTGAACGGTTTGCAGCTATGCCCAGTAGCCGTTTTCATGTTGTATTTTTCTAAAAATTTCCAAAGGTTAAATTTACAAATAATTTCTCTCCGAAGCACGAACCCTGTTATTAGATATGAGGTGTGGTTAGTGGGCGTATTTATGTATTCCAACTAATTATGTTTATAACAAGTTTTTCTATTTGTTTTTCTAAGTCAGTATTATTAAACCAATAATCATGATCTTTATGGAGTGAAATCATTTTATTGGCATATTCTACTTTGCTTTTTTTATTTTTAATTTTTTCTTCAAAAATTTTCAAATCCTTTTTCTTTAAATAATATTCAATATATGAACCTTGAGTCATCCAGTACTTATCAACATCATTTATTGCGTCAATAATTTTCTGTTTATTTTGTTCAGATGAAGTTGCTTCAGATGTTTCGTAATTATCTCTATCAAAAACGATAAAACAATTAGGATTTATCCGTAACAAATTTATAAAATTATTACAAAAGGAAGAAGACACTTCATGATGTTTAATATTACTTCCTCCATACAAAATAAAATCATAATGTTTTCCTCGAATTAACTCATCATATTCATTTATTTTTGTAAATTGTTGAATAAAATAATTAATGTAGATAATATCTGAAGGACCTTCAACCCAAATTATACCGTTAGAAATAAACAATTGACTTGGTTTATATCCCAATTCTTTAAAAGCATTAATTAAGGCTTTTCTGTCGAATATTCTTTTAATAACAGATAATGATTTCTCTGTTTTTATTATGTGGTTAATTGAAATATTAACGTCTTCGCAAAAATCAATAAATGAATTTGAATGAGATGTTAAAATTATCTGGTTATTAATTGTTTCAGCTTTTGAAATCTCAATTATTGATTTAAATACAATGCTAGATAAATAATGATGCATATTCATGGAAAATCCATCAACAATACAACATAATGAATAATAATTGAAATTTCTATTATCTTTTGTATATTTGAAACTTAGAATATGGAAAATAATATTTAAAGCTCCTTTTATCCCATCTCCGATTGAAGAATATTCATTAATAAATGGGAAATCATTACCAAAATGTGCTTGATATTTTTGAAACTTTTTATAACGTTCTTCCTCAGTAAGCTTTTCAATGGATTCATCAGGAGGCCAGGCTTGTCTTAATATTCTCTCTTCTTGGTAATCACTGGATTCACTAACAAAATGAAACTTAACATTCCCTAAAAACAGTTTTGAATAATTAATAAATTCATCTAACAGTTTTCGAGATAGATAATAATCATTATGATCTGTATTTTTATTTTTCTTATAATTAAAAACCTTATCCTGAAGAGTTTTTAAATCATATAAAAGTTTGAATTCTGGAATAATATCTGAATATTCCTTTTTTTGTTGCTGAACTATGTGTTGATACGGAGAATAAAAACTACTTCTGTAAAAATACTCTAATTTTTTTAACAAATCTATTTCAGGAACATTAATACCAAAACCTCTTAGATTGAGGTATTCAGAGTATTCAGTTGATGTAGTACAATCTTCATTCTTATTTTTCTTTCTTGCAGATATTTTTGATAATTCATCACCAAACAAATGTTTGTGATATTCATTAAATGATGGCACATCAATATTGACAATTATTTTGTCCGTTTCTAAATATTTTAATAAACTAAATTGAAAATTTAGTTCAAAAGGATAAATTCTAACTGAATATTTTATGTAACTGTCGGAGTTATTGGATATAATTGCTGAATACTCTGGACTATAGTATGGCGATATATCATTGATTTTTATTTCAAATTCAAAGTAATTTGATCGTTTCTTGGAAAATTTACATAAATTACTCTCTTTAACATATATTCTCGGATCAATTTCAGGGAAATTTGTATTCCAACAATTATCCATTTCTTCAAAAATTAAAGATGGATTTAGTAATCGTAAAGCTTCAATGATTGTTGTCTTTCCAGAGTTATTTTGTCCAATAAATAAGTTTAATCCATTATTAAAATCAATCCTATTATTATCACTATTATCAAAACTCTTGTAATTCTTTATTTTTATATATTCAATATGCATAATTGGTTAATTTTATATGCCCATAACTTCTAAATATATACTACCCTATGCGCATTATTTCGCCTTTGTCTATTGTGGTTCTTTTTGTTAAGGCACTGATTAATAATATGATTTCTTTAACAGAATAAATACTCATTGTTTTTTCTACAACTTCAACTAAAAAGGGCATTATCTATAAAAAGATTTTGCCCTTTTAGTTTTAAACTATATTACCATAAAAAAATCTTTACAAATATAAGCATTTTTTAAAAAAACCAGTAAAAAAGCATAAATTTTTTAAAAATATCCGGATAAAGTCCGGATGTAAAAAAAGGATTAATTTAAAATTCAATAAATTAATCCCTTTAACTGTCTCCCGGGAGGGATTCGAACCCGCGGCCCGCTGATTAAGAGTCAGCTGCTCTACCAACTGAGCTACCGAGAGGTATTATTTTTTTTGCAAATTTAGAAAATCTTAGAAAAAAAACTATCCTTAATTAAGAAAAAGTAAATGGTTTTCCAGAAGGGATTCGAACCGCGGCCCTCCCGACATAAATGTCGGGATGCTCAACCAACTGAGCTACCGAGAGGTATTATTTTTTTTGCAAATTTAGAAAATCTTAGGAAATTTCTTTAATCTCTTTCTATTCTTTTTTGAAAAAAATAATCTTTAAACGCCTTCTCTTTCCGTTGTAATATAAATCACAAAAACAGCCAAAGAAACCATCATTATTACGTTTAAAACCATCAAATTTATTTTCAGGATCAGAAATCAATTCTTTAACCTTTTCTCGGCTAATAAAACCTTTTCCTTCAAGCCAGTAATTAAATTCCATAATTTTTCCAAAATTTAGCTGTCAAATGTAAACAAAAATTTATTATCCTTCAAAAAATTAATTCACATACAATAAAGCAACCAAACTATTGTAATTCATGTCTAAAGAATTAGTTCATCATTCAAATAATGAAAGTAAAAAATACAGAATCAATATATCATTTTTTCATCACATAAATTAAATCATTATGAAATCAATCAAACTTACATTCTTGTTAATCACCCTTGCATTAACCACTTATGCTTCTGATTGGATAAATATCCGATCTGAACAACCTAATGAAAATAAAGTGGAAATAATTTCATCAGATATTGAAACCTCTGTGTTAAAGTTTTCACTTGATGGATTTTACAAACATGAAGTGATAACACCCGAAGGAATTGCATTTAAACTAAGTGTTGAAAAAAGTGCTCCATTATTGATCGAAGGTGCACCCGATCTATGCCTTTTGGCTTCTTCAATAATAATTCCCGATAAAAACAAAATGGAGATCATGGTGATTTCTTCCAAGTTTATTGAATATGAAAATTATTCAATTTCTCCATCAAAAGGAAGTATTTTGAGAAGTCAGAACCCTGACTCTATTCCTTATGTTTACGGAAAAGAATACGGTCAGATCAATTCTTCCCTGAAAAACTTGCCGGATTACGTAAACCGTATATTTTGCGTGATTTCCGCGGACAAACTGTTCTTATCTATCCTTTTCAATATAATCCGGTAACAAAAGTTTTAAGAGTTTATTATGATATTGTTGTTGAAGTCAGCAGTACAAAAGAAAGCGGAACAAATGAAAAACAAAGACTTAATAAAAACCCAAAAATAGATTTTGATTTCAATAATATTTATTCACATCATTTTATTAACTATGATTTTACGGGACAAAAATATGATCCTGTTGAAGAAGAAGGACGCATGCTTATTATTTCGTACGAAGAGTACATGGACGAAATGCAGCCTTTTGTTGAATGGAAAAATCAAAAAGGAATTCTTACCGAGATTGTAAACGTTAGCGACATTGGTAATAACATAAATAGTATTACTGATTTTGTGGCTGAAAAATATTATAATGAGGATTTAAAATTTGTTTTACTTATCGGGGATTATTTACATGTAACTTCACCGATAGTGTCTCAATATGGGCTTGATAATGCTGGTGGAGCAGATAATTTATATGGATATATCGAGGGTGATGATCATTATTCCGAGGTTATAGTCGGGAGGTTTTCGGCTGAAGACGAAGAAGATGTTATCACACAAGTCGAACGTACAATTAATTATGAAAAAGACCTTGATGAAACCGACACATGGTTAAATAAAGGGCTCGGCATTGGTTCGGACGATCCTGCTGTAAATTATCAGGGTTATCACGACTGGGATCATATTCGTGAAGTAATTCGTGCCGATCTATTGGATTATACTTATGTTTTTGTTGATGAGTTTTATGATGGGACCAAAGGAGGTGAAGACCTTCCCGGTGATCCTACTGCTCAAATGTTAATCGATAAATTCAACGAAGGAATCGGGATTATTGTTTATAGCGGCCATGCCGGCCAATCTGTATTAGGAACAACAGGTTTTTCGGTAAATCATTCTTCGCAATTATCAAATACAGGAATGTTGCCCCATATTTGGGTATTAGGTTGTAACCCGGGTGAATTTAACTCAGGTTATTGCCTTGCAGAAAGCCTGGCACGGGCACAGCATAATAATCAACCGGCAGGTTCTATAACTTCATTTATGGCATCAACAAGTCAAATGTGGGATCCGCCTTACCGCGCCGAAGAAGAAACCGTTGATATTCTGACCGAACAAAAACATATTAAAAGAACCGCAGGTGCATTAGCAATTAACGGATGCATGGAAATGAATGATTACTTCGGGCAAGCCGGTTGGGGTTGGTTTACGACTGACACATGGGTGTTTTTTGGCGACCCATCTTTATTAGTCCGGTCTGATATTCCTTCAACAATGACTTTATCAAATTATGAAATATCAGTTGGTATCCCTTTTATTGCAAATGTTTCCACCAACGGAACTCCGGTTGAGGGAGCAAGAATATGTCTGACTCAGGATGATAAAATATTTTATGGCCTCACAGATGAAAGCGGAAATGTTACAATTATTCATGAACTTCTACCAGGAAACGGAAAAATTTGTGTTACGGCTTATAATAAAATTACAATATTTAATGATGTTGAAATTAACTCTCCCGAAGGTGCTTATGTTGTTTATAATTCTTTTGAATTGAATGATATTTCAGGAAATAATGATGGAATTTTAGATTATGGTGAAGATGTATTTCTTTCACTTGCCGTGAAAAACGTCGGAATTGAATCAGCCGAGAATGTTTTGGTAACAATTTCGACTGATGACGAATATATTTCCATTATCGATGATCAGGAAAATTATGGCAGCATCGCCCCTCAGGAAATTATCAGCATTGAAAATGCCTTTGAATTTGAACTTGCTCCAAATGTTCCCGATGAACACATAATTCTTTTTGTTCTAACTGCTACAGATGGAACAGATAGCTGGGAAAGTTATTTTAGTATCACCGCTCACTCACCAATACTTAATTTAATGGATGTGATTGTTCCCGAAAACAAAGGTTTTGACCCGGGAGAAACCATCGATATTTCATTAATTATTGAAAATACCGGATCATCGGAAGTATATAATGTTATTGGTGAATTATCAAGCATTGACCCATATATTACAATTAATACTTCGAGCCAGCAATATGGAAACATTCAGGGCGAGGAATTTATTGAAAAAAGTTTTAGTATTACTTCCGATATTAATACACCTGCAGGGCATTTTGCTAATTTTGATTTCAATATGTCTGCCGATCTTGGAATTACAGCAACAGCCTCTTTTCATATAGTAGTTGGTCAAATACCTGTCCTGATCCTTGATCTTGATCCCAATAATTCTTCAGGCCCCGAAATGCAAAATAGTATTGAAAACTTAGGTGTTTCTTCCGAAATACTTACTTCATTTCCTGATGAGTTAACTCTATATTCTTCTATTTTTGTTTGCCTTGGTATTTATAGTTCAAATCATGTTTTATCATCAACCGAAGGGCAAACACTTGCCGATTATCTTAATAACGGTGGAAAACTTTATATGGAAGGTGGAGATACCTGGTATTATGATAGTCAAACTCCTGTACATCCTATGTTTAGCATAAACCCTCAGGCAGATGGCAGCGGCGATTTGGGCACCATTCTTGGACAACCCGGTACATTTACCGATGGTATGTCTTTTAATTATTCAGGTGAAAACAGTTGGATAGATCATATCGGTGCAAATTCATCTGCAGAAGTGATTTTTGAAAATCAATCACCTAATTATGGTTGTGGTGTTGCTTATGATGCCGGTGGGTACAGAACAATCGGTGCTTCATTCGAATTTGGAGGACTTGATGACGGAAGTTCTGTAAAAGACGAATTAATGGAACAATATCTTATTTTCTTTGGAATAACTTCGGGAGATGATGTTACTCAAACTATTGAACTATTAGAAGGATACCAATTTGTTTCTTCAAGAATTGAAGTTGAAAACCCTGATATGCTTGTAGTTTTACAAAATATTCTTAACGAAAATCTTGATTTTGTCAGAAATTCAAACGGGACGGTTCTGAGAAAGATCGGCCCGAACTGGGTTAACGGAATTGGAGATTGGATCACAACCGAAGGTTATTTATTTAAAATGCTTGGTTCAGAATTATTGGAAATTACAGGCGAAGAAATCAATCCCTTAACCGCAATCGACCTATTTGCAGGCTATCAATTTGTAAGTTATTTACCAACTGAATCAATTGATGCCATCGTAGCATTTGACAATATTTTGAATGATAATCTCGATTATGTTAGAAATTCAAATGGCGAAATGCTGAGAAAAATTGGCCCGAACTGGGTTAATGGAATTGGTGATTTGAATCCGGGACAAGGCTATCTTATCAAAATGAATGCAAATGATCAGTTGGTTTATAATATTCCTGTCGTGAAAACTAAAAGTACGGTTTATCATTCCGAAAACCTGTATTTTATGTTTGAAGGAGGTAATCCTGCTGATCCGGTTTATACTCTTTATATTGACGGTTTACAGATCAATGATGAAATTGCAATATTTGATGGAGATTTGATGGTCGGAGCGGCAGTAATTAATTCTGAAGATCCGATGGAAAATAGCCTTGCTGCCTTTTATACTCTCACAAGCCAGGATGGATATACACCCGGTAATGAGTTTACTTTTAAGATTTGGGATTACATTCTGCAAGAAGAAACCTGCTATATCGATTCTTTTGAAAATCCTTATGGAACGGCTTATACGCAACATGTTTTTCCTACTGATGATGGTGTTTACAGCATTATAAAGATCACAAAAGTATGCCTTGGGGTTGATGAAATTTCAAATAAGACCTTGAGTATTTTCCCAAATCCGGCAAGAAATTCCGTTACAATTATTGCTCCCGAAGTAATTAACAGTATTGAAATATTCAGCCTTGAGGGTTTGCATATTTTCCAATCCGAATATTTTTCAAATGAGGTTAAACTCAGTACTTCCGACTTTGAAAAAGGAGTTTATATTTTGCAAATAAAAACCTCGTCGGGGATTGTAAACAGGAAGTTGGTGATTGATTAGAGACAATTTTTATTACCATACGAGCCCTTCCATACGGATTTGCTTCACTTCATACGGGCTAACTTCATGTCGCTTGCTTTGCTTCATTTGATTTTTGATTTATTATTGAAAATGCTTTTACTGGAAGATTGATCTGTCAGTTTAGTTTTCATACTTATATTTTATTTCTTAACATAAAATATTTTGGTCTAATTAAAGAAAACTGGTTGCTATTTTTTAAGTAATTCATTGATTAATTTGGTATAATGGACAAAAAGTATGCTATTTTCATTTGAATTTGTTCAAGTGGACAAAAAGTATGCTGTTTTTTTCAATAATATTTGTTTCGGATTAATATGCATATTACTTTTGTTTTATCAAGTTAAACGGAAGTAGGCTCTGCTGGAGAGCAACCTGCCAGGGATATACTTGATGACTGACGAAAAAGTCAAGAGAAAAGGAGTTCTGTTTTAGGGCTCCTTTTACTTTTTTCAGAAGTCTTTATGCCTTCAAAAACTCATCAATGAATTTTATTTTTCTCTTTATAGAAAGCCCATTATGATTCCTGAGTTTATTCTTTAAATCTGAAAAATGTAAATCTATTGCATTGGTTGTATTTGGTATGCCAAGATCAATGTAATCATACCATTTAAACAGCCATTTTAGGTTTGTTCTTAAACTTCTGTAAGCGCTTCTCAACCTCTTGTGGGTATAAAAACTTTTGCCTGTTTCTTGATTTATTGTTCGTTCGTTTAAGAAGGTCTTCCACCTGTCATGCCATTCATTTAAGGCACCTTCAAACGACTCTTTATCTGTTTGTTTCATTAGGCTTGTTATCTCCTTTAACTCAATGGCAGCAGGCATCCTGGGGTTCTTCGTTATGTATTTCCTGATAATTGCTGCTTGATGGAACTGGCACATTTGAACAGGTATTGTGTTAAAAGCTTTAAAAAGGCCACGTTTTCCATCGCATACTATAGCCAGTATCTCCCAACCCATTGATTTTAATTTATTAATTCCGCTAATATAGAAATGAAGATTTTCATGTGCTACAAAATTCCATAAAAGGTTTTCTCGTTTATAAGAGTCTCTAAAAACCATTACACCAAAAGAACCAAAATATGAAGTATCCATTATTATTACTGTTGGATGTGGTTTAATCAAAGGAATGTCAACTTTAACAAAATCAAGATATTTTTGTATTGGCTGAAGACTTTTTTTGTGTTTTCCCGATAAAGACTTATATGTTTGCTTTTGACGTGAATAGTCTATCCAAAGCTGTTGTTTTTCCGTATTGGTAACTCGTCTATTATTCTCAAAAACATAATTACATACATTACATTTATAACGTTGTTTGCCCAATCTTTTTCCAAATTTTTTTGTCTTTCTTGAATGACATTTCGGACACTTTTTTATTCATTTTTATCTGTAAAAATAAAAAACATACTTTAACCTTCTTTATAACAATATATAAACCCCTATTTTAGCAACCATGTTTTTTTAATTAAATCCTAATTTCCAAAAAGTATCTTTGTTTTTTGGATATGGAACTCTCGGAAAATCTATTTTAAAAAATTCTTTGTATTTTTCGTGATAAGTTGGCGAGTGCAAAACTGCATAGATGTAATCTAAAATATCTATTGGGGCAAAAGTTTTTTCTATTTCTTCTTTTTCGTTTGTAAATTTTAAGCCTATTTTTTTAGCAATTTGCTCTGCAATTTCAGTGTTCAGATAAGGCTTGCGTTCTTTTTCTGTAAAAATACCATCGATTTCTTGGTCAGGATAAAGGTAAAGAGGAAAAACATAACTAACCTCACCTGTTTGCAATGAGACTGAACAACGTTCTACTGCATTTTTGGTAATAGATGTATGTTGAAAATCAAACGAAGCTTGTCTTTTGCAGCATAATAAACCTATATTTTCTTTCAAAAGATGTTTTACTGTATCAAAATGAGGACGAAACATAACGCCCTGACTATTTTCTCTTATAAGTGTATGCCTCAAATCAAAAGGGCGGTATAATGCTTTTATTGGATAAGCATTTTCAATATCATTTTTTACTTCTTGTAATTTTCTTTCTTTTTCATTGAATAACTGAACTAATTCTTCAATTGTGTTTTCAGAAATATCCTTTTTTAGATTATCAATTTCCTCTTTACTATTTTTAATGATAAACTTATCCTTAGCCGTTTCAAATCCTGAATTATTAAACTCAAATAATTCATTTAGTTTCATACCTTTTTTATACTTATCTTCAAGTTCAAAATCTTTTGGAACAAAGAAGTAGTAAGGCTTTTTATTAATTAAATTTAACCAATCAACATTTTCAAAAGAATTAGAACTTAAAAATGAATATTTATTTTCTCTTTTTTCGAATAATTCTTGATGAAATATTTTACCTAATTCATTTTTCTTTTTCTTTCCAGTCACTCCGATGTACTGCCAAAAGTTAAGAGCATCACCCGTGATTTTTCCCGCCTGTACCAAAAACTTTACAGCCAATTTTTTTCCGGGGCTACCAAGTTGGTGACAAGTTTCACGTAATCTGCCACCTGATGGAAGCACACCAGGCAATAAGGATAAAGTACAGGCAAAAGGAGCTTCAAAAACGCAGTGAGGTTTTCGGTGAATTTAAAAAATCCGAAAGGTTTTGGATGAAAGAATGTGAGCGTACCGGGGAAATGTTTAAACCAAAAATTTTTTTTTACAAGGAACAAAGACTTGAAAATGGTGAGACCTCACTAGAACTGTTGTCCAGAAGCAGGTACCTCTTGTTTAAATTCCCCTATCAGTGGAACCGCATGCAGCAGGTCAGAGCAAAGGTGCTCTTTAGCCTTTGCCCTGAAATCGAGCAAGTTTACCACCTAAGCTGCCAGTTCAGAAATTTCCTCAGTAAGAAAAATATAGGCCAACATTAACATTACCTGCAAATTGACAAGCAACTGCACAACTCGTATCAGGCAATAGAAGATGCAGATATTGATGAAATGCTAAACTTTAAATCAATGATAGAATCAAATGAAGAATACATTGTAAATTATTTTGTCCAAGGTGAAACAAACGCATTGGCTGAAGGAATAAATAGTAAAATTCAAAAATTCATATCTTCAAACCAAGGCACTAGGGATAGAGATTTTTTCTTCTTCCGGATTGCTAATTATTTCTCCTAGCACATCAAAATAATATTTAACCGGGTTTGCTAAATTTGTAATAGTACCATATAATTTTTCTATTTTTACCCATATTTATAGATTATGCAGAAACTAAATTTACCTTCATACAATTTTAAAATTCGGAAGAATAATAATAACTATGAAATATTTGATTCGATTAGAAAGCAATACGTTTTCTTAAGCCCGGAAGAATGGGTCAGACAAAACTTTATCAGGTTTCTTGTTGAAGAAAAACAATATCCGGAAATGCTTATTGCTGTCGAAAAAAGTATTAAACTTAATCGAATGATCCGGCGGCCCGACATCGTTATTTATGATAAGACCACAAAAGCAAAATTAATAGTTGAATGTAAAGCACCTTCTGTAAAAATAACTCAAAACACAGTTGACCAAATTG